>Ga0325401_1001833_pt1 | contig 18370 bp, 3 predicted proteins | sample PopdelMetagenome_FD_205666 | JGI IMG/M metagenome (GOLD analysis project Ga0325401, IMG submission 205666) | Populus deltoides microbial communities from Bellville, Georgia, United States - Xylem-PdKOR-R2 | ecosystem: Host-associated > Plants > Phyllosphere > Stem > Wood/Secondary xylem | place... | reverse complement strand
AACCACAATCATGGGCTTGTCACGAGGACCCGCAACAACCTTGAACGGCCAGTGCTGGATATCACTCTGAACAGCAACATCACTAAATCTCATACCAATTAACCTTTTTGCACCTGTATTACATTTACCAACACTGTCTTTCAGTATAAAATTTAATTTCCTCTAGCATAAACATAAACTGACAGTGAAGAAACAGAGCTTTCTTTGCAATCCTTCATCCTTGTACAACACTAGCACGCAGAAACATAAGCCATACAAAACATAAAATGAACTAAATCTAAAACAGAATACTGCAAAGTAAATTTTTCTTAAGAATACTAACCGAAGATGGTGTTGACAGGGTTGGAAACAACCTGGTTCTTTGCAGCTTCACCAATCAAACGCTCCGTGTCAGTGAAGGCAACGCAAGAAGGCGTCATTCTGTTGCCTTGATCATTTGGTATAATCTCAACTCTTCCATTTTGCCAAACCCCAACGCAAGAATACGTTGTCCCCAAATCAATCCCAATCGCTGTAGAATCGTATGTTTCCATTAGCTAGAAAACCAATAGATCATCAAAACGAGAAGAAATAAAGATCAAGGAAGTTTTGTGCCAGAAAAAGAAGTCAACGCGCAGTTGAATGAATTTAAAATGCAGATAAAATTTACTGCTGTATTGTATTTATTATATACCTGCTGTGCCTGAATTATATTAGAAATATGGCAGCCGAAGCAACTCGGCAGTGCAGGTTGCTTCTCCGAAATCACCGGCTTTTAATTAATTTATTTATTCACTCTCAATTCCAGGCAAGGCACCACTGTTTAAGGCCTTTTTGTTTATCTGTTTCAAAAATATTTTTAATAAAATTTAAATTTTTTATTTATTTTTTTATTAACTTTAAATTAATATATTTTTAGTGTTTTCAAATCATTTTAATATGCTGATATCAAAAATAATTTTTAAAAAATAAAAAAAATATAATTGACAAGTATTTTGGTACGAAAAATTATTTGAAAAGCAACCGCAACCACACTGCCAAACACACTCTAAAACAAAAACGTAAATTTACTCTTAAAATTTTATGATTTTACAGGTTAGCATATTAAATGATTAAAACTTGAAAATGAGTAAAATCAATTAAATTCAGTCAAATTTCTTCAAATCGAGTAAAATCAGACTGATTTTACAAGTTTTAAAAAAAATATAAAATTATGTATTCTGATAATCTGTACCTTAATATTTTCATTGTTTTAAATTTATATCTTATAAAGTTTATGTAATTTGTTAATTAAGGGCTTGATTTTGACTATAATTATTATAATTTTTTTAAAGATAGAAGTTATTTGTGGATTTTATTTTTGTAAAATTAAAATACATATTTATTATTCACAATTTTTTATGTAAACTATTAGCATATCAATTGATTTATTACTCTGTTTTAGCTGTAAAATATATAGAATAAAAGTTGTAAATTGACATGCTTAACCCTTTGAGTAATTAATGTTAAATGGTCTAACAAAATTTGAAGGGAGTCGTTTCTTATAAATGATGAAGTAAGTGGGTCGATTTGTCCAAGAAGTAGATGAATCAATGTGAATAAAATAAAGGTGTTTGGACTTTTTTATTGCCTATTTTATTTTTATTTTAATTATATTATATTATTAATTACTACTTGATTGAACTTGTTAACATATAATTAATTAAAATATTTTACTTGTAATTTTATAATTCAAATTTATAATTTGAATTTATATTATATATTTTATGTCGTGTGATAAAAATAAAAAAATATTTTTAATAAACTTGTAGGACATTGAATTGACCCTACGGTTATTGCAATTGCAGTGGGTGATCAAGGGGTGTTTGAGAGCATTTTTAAAATAAATAATTACTTAAGCAATATAATTTTTATTTTTTATTTAATTTTTTTACTTACGAAATTTTTACTTGAAAATAATCTAATAATAAAAATATATTTTACAGCTAATTTTAAGATTTTCTACTTCAGCAATGAAATTTAATGAACAGTAATATAATTTCTATAATAAGAATTTATTAAATGTTTCAAAATCCTTTTGAGTTTTTTTTTTACAATGATTTTTGGGTTGATTTTTTTATTGTATAATTTTATATTAATAGGTATAATTTTTAATTTTAACTATTGAATAGAGCTGAAATCTTACCAAACGTTTTTAGAGGTCCTATTTTATAACATGTTAAAATCTCAAATTATTCCAATACTGGAAGGCTTACAGTAAGGTTTAGAAACTGCCATAAGGTTTAGAAACTACCATACATGATTTTATATTAGTTTTTTAGTTGATTTATATTTTTTTCTATTTTATTTGTAACCATTTTATTATTTTTTTTAAAAAATTTCAGGATGTTTTTCATCTATTGTAAAGGGGTTATTTAGATTGAAAAATTGATAGTTTGTTTTTAAAAATTTTTATTTTTAACATCGATATATCAACATTGTTAAAAAACACTAAAAAAAATATTATTTTAATATATTTTTAAATAAAAAAACTTTTGAAAATCACATAACATCCCTTAAATCTCATTATTCTCCCATTTCCGCTTGCTTTACTTCCTTTTTTATGGTTCAACCATATTTTTTAAAATCCTTGAATATGTTTCTCTTTAAATTATTTTTTGTGTTTTTTTTATGTTTTTAATGTGCTAATATAAAAAATAAATTTTTAAAAATAAAAAAATATTATTTTGATTTATTTTTAAATAAAAAAATTTAAAAAAACAAATTCCAACAAAGTCTGAAACTAGTTTGAAATTCCAAAATTTTTTCCCCGATCAATCATCGATTTTAAATGTTTTCTCTGCTCTAGGCCCGTACTTTGGATTGGGTCATTCCAGGTCGATCTTGCTAATGTAAATTCAAGCCTGTTTGTTGTTAAGCCCATAACTTCACTTTTGATTTTAGATAATGAAATAGTTTTTGTTTTTTTACGAGATTGCCGGCTATTTCGTATCATTTCCAAACATTTAAAATCAAATATAAAATTTGTTTATTTTGACGAGTGTCAATATACCATATAAAAAATAATGATGAAAACACTTAGTTAAAAACTAAATATAGAGATATCTAAATAGAATAAATAAGAATAGATACAATCCTTGAAAAAAATTTAATTGTAGCAAACTAATCATAACTAATTAAGGTAAGTTTTCCATTTACTTTCACCTAACCAGTTATGATTGCACTGTGTGCTTTAAGGGTGACAATTTCAACAAATGAGAACTTCTCAAGTGTAAGATTTATAGCTATTAAAATTAAATATAATATACCATTTAGAAAATGTTTTAATGATAAGAGTTTGAGATTAAAGGATTTGTTTTCTTTGTGGTTTCAGGTTCAAGCCCTGTGGTTGCTCATATGATCACCGCTGGAGGTTTACATCGTTATTAACTTCAGGGCCCGTGGGATTAGTCGAGGTAAGCGAAAGCTGTGCCAGACACCCACATTAATTAAAAAAAATTAAATATAATGAATAATACATAACCTCCTCAACTACTTGCTTCTTTCTTTCAACAATTTAACCCAGAATCAATTCCAGCCTAAATAATAAAAGAAGAGAAGGGAACCCAATTCAAGTACAGTGATCATAAAAATTACAGAAATCAAAGAAAATGTGAAAACAGTACGGTAATACAGTTGAGTGTAAACTTTTCGACAGAGATGACTTCTCCACTACTTTGTCAAGTTAATTGCTAGATCAATTCAACTACGGATGGCAAGCATGCATACCCGTTACAAAGAACTTGGCATGAAAGCAGAGATGCACTGCTATGCGAGAACATTACTCCAATAATTTAATTCAGGCCTAAGTCAAGGAGAAGTGAGAACAGCGGTTTGAAAAAGAAACAGTAACAAATCTTGCTACAAAAAATAACTAGGTTAGGTCTTCCAGACCGCCGAACTCCCACCCACTAGCTCGGTGTAAAAGAAATCTGCTATAAAGAATGTTCTTCATTCAAGCCACAGTTCGTCTTCATAGACGTTTGATTATCAAAGAGCAGAACATCACAGCCTGCTGAAAATTGAAACGAATTTAACTGTAAACACCGTAAAGTCCACGTCTTGATCAAGTTTCCTCCAAATGTTATTATAATTTATGACTGCTAATGCATGGATTGAAATATATATATATATATATATATATATATATATATATATATATATATATATATATACACGTGACTGCAAAGAGATTAAATATTGGTTTCTCGTAAAAAAAATTATATCGGTTGTCAAATTTATTACTCTCGTGAAAAACAATACTGGCTTCTTAGCCTTCTGATGCATGTTCCCTTCACTTGGATGTGTGATATTTTGTCGAAGCTCCTGTGGGCTGCTTGAGAATCCTGCTAGAGGACACTAGTACGGCGCAGAGTTGCAACTCCAAGGCTGTGTAGGATGTAATTGTTTCTTCCTAGAGCTTTTACTCTTGCATGAATGAATTATTTGAAAAAAGAATTACCCATGGCAGAAATCGAAATGCCGTTCAATTATTCAAGTGCGTGTTGCTTTTTCAGGATTCAAAATGTTGCAAATGTACCGCTGCATCTACATAAGTAGACAAGCTCCTCGAGATGCATCTTCGAGTGAAAAAGAAAATATTCGAAGAGATGAGAAAGCTAACTATCCAGTTCCTCTTCTTCACTTTCTTCATCCTTCTTGTTTTGTATATTCCTCAGGGAAACATCTCAAGAAGTTGGTGAGGCTGAAATTATATATTAACGGCATGGCATATACTCTCTCTTACATGCGCAAAAAGTTTTAGTCTTTGCTGACATAATTCTGGTATATGCAATCTACGTGGCCTTCACAAACTTTTTGTTCAAGAGCTTGTCTGTTAAAATTGCTTTTGGGCAACTAATTAAGCTTTAATTAGGTCTCTGTACAATTTCTGTCTTTGATGTATGTTTTTAATCTTTATCATGTTTTTTAATTTTTAAAAGTTTTAGTACAGAACAAAATCAGCTTTAAAATAATCATATCTAAATTTTTATAACTAGTTTCCGGATCTCGTTCGGTTTTTTTAGAGACAAACTCGTTTGCTGAAGTAGGGTAAAAAGACCACTTTATTTTATAATTGGGTCTGCTTTAAGATTTTTGATTGATGTTGTAATTGTTCGTTGATGGACCGAGTCCTCGAGCCCATCTTCATCCAAGTATATGAGTTTTCGGGCAACATCTTGTTGGTTCAGTACACTTTTTATGTTTATTGAGAACATGATAGGAAAAACCTTTTTTCCCACCGGGTTCAAGTTTCCCTTTAATAATTGTTTTTATGTAATTATAATGTAGTATCTAAGAGTTAATAAATTGTATAAAAATAATATTAAACTACAAATCCTTTTTATTTGTAAAATATAAATAATAAAAAGATAAATTCAAAAACGAATTTAGTTTAAAAAATAAAATATTCAAGAATTATATTTAACAAGATTTACACGTAAATATAAACTTGTTTTCATCTACATTTCCGTGTAAGGATAGAAATATCTTGCAAACCCACTCCAAATAAGTTGATTTCATAGAGTTTCCATGTCATATTTCTCTCAAACTAAGTCTCCTAGAATCATATGAGCAACGAGGATCTAATTGAGTGATGTTTCAAATAAAAGCTAGTTCTTTATTCTTTCTGCCATATCCCAAGTATTTTTTTATTTAATTTTTAAATAAAAAAGAAAAACAAATAACTGAGAGAAAAATAATTTATATAGCATCCAGTCCGGTCCACAAATCTTTTTTCACTTGGCTTATGTTTGATTCAAGGTTAAAATCAGAGTTAATTTAAATATTTTTAAAAATATATTGCATTACAATATCAAAACATGAAAATACATGATACGTACCACAATTAAATAAAATAAAGTTGATAAAACCTTAATATGCCTAAAAGTACGGCATTGTAAAATTTAATTATTGAAGATGAAAATTTGGTATTTTTTAAATTAAAAAGGTAATTTGGTTTATTTTTTAAATTAAAAAGGTAATTTGGTTTTTGAATAAATTCAAGCGAGTACTCTTGGAATTAGGTTTCTTGAACTGAAGGTGACGTGGCCTTATCCGAACTAACTGGGTGTTGCTTGAAGACATACATGCCAGAGTTCCTCTCTTTTAAAGTACTTCGTTACGAGGGTTAATGGGAGTATTTATAGTGGTTTGTTTTTCTTGAGTTTGGTTCTAGAATGTTCGATAGAAGAGGTGTGTATATCTGGGCCGTTGGTTCTACAGTTCATTGACGGTGTGGATTTGTTGATATTTCTCGCGTGGGAACGTGTGTGGTCTTTTTTTGACTAAATAAGCCGACGATTCTGCTTAATAACAAACGGCTTGTCGTGTAGGAAATGCTATCAGGAAAACAACCATCCATCCATTCATTGTTAGCCTGGATTTGATTTACACATTAAACAACATGTCGTCCATTCTATTGAACCTCAGTAGTAGCAGTAAGAAATCATGAACTTTTTCCTTGAATCAAATTATCCCTTGAGCTAAACATTCCAACCTCAAACACTAACCCACTCGAATTCAATAAATTCTGACCACTAAATGGTCTCATAAAACATTAAAAAAATATATATAAAAAAATAATTTTATAATCATAAGTGTTTGAGGTTTGTTTTGATATGATTTTTGTTTTTAAATTATTTTTAAGAATATGTTTGTTTTAAAAAAATATTAAATTAAAGTAGTGTTTTAATGTTTTTTTTGATGATTTTAACGTGTTAATAATATTAAAAAAATTAAAATATTTTCATGCAAAAAATATTTTTAAAATCATATTATATTACAGTATCAACACACATGAAAATACATGATACATAACACAGTTAAACAAGATAAAGTTGATAAAACCCTAGCATGCCTAAAAATACTATAAAATTAAATTATTTAAGGATGAAAATTTGGTATTTTTTAAATTAAAAAGGTAATTTGGTTTATGAATAAATTCTTGTGAGTACTATTGGAATTAGTTTTTTATTAATGTGAATGTCCGGATCAGTTTGCGTGCACCTCGACTAATCTCACAGGCCTTGAAGTTAACGACCATGTAAGTCTCAAGTGACAATTATATTAGCAACCACATGACTCGAACTTGAAATCACATGAAAAATAAACTTTTTAATCCAAAGTTCTTACTACTAATTAATTATTTGATGGTTGGAATAGCTTTCTTGAACTCAAGTGATGTGGCCTTTATCCCAACTAAATGGGTATTACTTGAAGACATGCATATCAACAACACATGCTAGAGTTCCTCTCTTCTAAAACATCTTGTGTTAGAGTCTCTTTTTTGTAATAATAATAACAATAATAATAATAATAAAAAACAGCTTATTCCAATTTTCGCCAGCAAGTAAGCCCCCCCAGATGCCAGATGCAAACAATGCTGTGGCTCTAGCTTGAAGAAGAAAAGTTACTGTAACTTTAATCCAAGATAGCAATCCAGGCCATTTAGTTTTCCATTTCATTATGGATATGAACGTTATGTGATTTCTTTTGCCAGCATATTTTTCTGCAAAGTTAATAGCTGCAAATAATCAAAGGAAAGCTTGGCATGGAGTCCTGATATTTCCTTGTTTCGTATGGTCTAAAATCCGAGTCAAGGCTATTGCCTACATCATGCTTTTATTCCACTTGAAAACCTTTGCCATCTACCACACTCAAAGTATCTTGAAGATAACGGATTACGTGTGCAAATTTTGTAGATATAGATGTAGATTCCACATTCTTCGAACTACTTGTAAAAGCTAAAATAGTCGAAGATATTTTTTAAAATATTTTTTATTTAAAAATATATTAAAATAATATTTTATTTTTTAATTATTTTATATTAATATATCAAAATAATTTAACAAAAACTTAATTCAAAAAGTCATAAAAAGCCGATGCAAACATCCCCAAACACGGACAGATACTAAAACAGAATGACAGCACAATAAAGATAAGAAAACATAAATGAAGAACAATTTAACCAAACTAACGAGCAGATAAAACTATTGTTCCTTTTACTAATTGGACTGTCCTTTATCTTCAGCAAAACATGCACGATTGCCGTTCCATCCTAGGTGGGTAATTGAGCAGGCCACATTAATTCGTGATTGATACCTTTTCTTTTGATGTCCGGACATCCTTATTCCACCCTCTCTCGTCTTATCAACGTGCAACACCGTTAGTTTCTTAAATAAGCTTCCTTGATCCTTATCTTATAACAAAAACAGCTGTTTTGGTATGGGATAATAATTATTTTTTAAAATAGTCTTTTAATAAACTAAAATAATATTTTTTTATTTTAAATATTTTTTAATACTAGCATATTAAAACGATTTTAAAATATAAAAAATAATTTTAAATAATTTTTTTTTAAAAAAATTATCTAACCCATTTGTGCTGAATATAAGCAAAATCAACAACCATAACTTTTAGAAGAAAAGAAAAGGAAACACAGAATATTCAGTAGTCAATACATTGAGAACTCAATCAACCTTGGCACACTAATTTGACAAGTCTAAGCTCTAAACATCAAGAAGAAAGAAATTTTGATTCACTGTTTTGGAGCCTCGCAACCAACCTCAATTCTTTTTTAAGCAGTGCATGAACACAAGGAAAACCTTGATTAACTCAATGAATTACCTGGATCGAAAAAGAATGCGCTTCGAGGGGGGCTCCTTCTCTTTTTTGTCGATCGAGCCGCCCCCCCTCATTCCACTCGTCCAGACCTGCAAACCATGCATATAGGCGGATTCCGCGATTATTTATGCAAGCCTTGACACATTTATTTATCAAGTGTACAACCTCTCTCCATATATTCCGTATACAATGGAACTATTTCATATTCGAATTCAATCCAGGCAGGATGCCAAAACTTATGTTAAGATTGATGTGGTGAATTCATCTTGCAGTTGTAGGTGCCTGCTCGAGTACTTCCAGAATTTTTGTGCTGATTGGTTCACCATCTAGTCGCGAATGGTGATTAGCTAGTTGCATGTTCTGTTGAGTCCAACTTTTAATAATAGTCTACTTAAACAAGCTAAACGCCAACCAGAGAGAAAAAGTGAAGACATCGTGGCGAGACCAAGGAAACATGTATGTTCGGTAGGAAAGGGGAGATGTCAAATAATCCCTGAAAAATATAGTACCATACTTCGTTATAATATTCAAAAAGATCGACAAACCTAGTTAATTTCTCCAATGGCTGGAGCTGTCTCGCTGCCAACAAACAGAGGAACTTCATCGTGCAACCTGCCAGCACCCTGATCAATCTTGGCAATGCTAGTATTGCTGACACTCTGAAGCTCCTTCAACATATTCAAAGATCAAAACAGACCTCCGATGGCTCTTCATTTCCGTATGTGCCACTCCCATCAGATGGAGAAACTTCATCTTCCATTAACGTACCCATACAAGCACCATCGCTCCTATAAATCTTCGCAATGATTGGATTGCAGATGCTCTCAAGCTCCCCCAACTTGCAATCGAAATCATCTTTCCTTGCAAGTTGGTTGCCATCCAGCCACTTCATGGCCTGGTCAATGGCACCTTCAATCTTGTTCTTGTCACCTGTGGCCAGCTTTGAACTTCTCTTCTCATCCCCAATTGTTATTCTCATCTTGCGGACAAAAATCTCCAATCCATTCTTTGCCTCGGCCCACTTCTTGTGCTTTTCATCTTCAGACTTGTACCTTTCGGCCTCGTGGACCATCTTCTGAATTTCTTTTTCGGACCACCTGCCCCTGTCATTGGTGATTGTGATCCTTTTCTTCTGACCACTGGTCTCATCCTCAGCTGATACAATCAAGATACCATCTGCATCAATTTCAAAGGTTATTTTGATCTGAGGAACACCTTTGGGTGCTGGAGCAATACCAGAGAGCTCAAATGTGCCCAGTAAGTTGTTGTCCCTAGTCCTTGTTCTCTCTCCCTCATAAATCTTGATCAAGACAGCAGCTTGATTGTCTGCGTAGGTGGAGAAAAGACCCTCCTTTATTGTGGGAAGCGTAGTGTTCCTTCCAATCAAAACATCCATAACACCGCCAGCAATTTCCAACCCGAGGGACAGGGGGGAAACATCCAGAAGCAGCATGCTTTGCACCTCCTCATTGCCTCCACCACTCAAGATAGTAGCCTGAACAGCAGCACCATAGGCAACTGCCTCATCAGGGTTGATGCTCTTGCACAGCTCTTTGCCATTGAAAAAGTATTGCAATAGCAGCTGCACCTTGGGAATCCGGCTAGAACCACCAACAAGAACAACATCATCGATGCTGTTTTTATCCATCTGACCATCCCTCAAACACTTGTTCACCAGCTGCAAACACTTTCTAAAGAGATCCGAGTTCAGCTCCTCGAATCTTGCACGAGTAATGGTGGAAGAAAAGTCAATACCTTCACACAATGAATCGAGCTCAATGTTAGTTTGAACATGACATGAGAGACTCCTCTTGGCCCTCTCACAAGCAGTTCGCAACCGCCTAAGAGCTGAATGATCTCCACTAATGTCCTTCTTTTTCCTCCTTTTGAATTCCTGAACAAAGTAATTCACCAATCTGTTGTCAAAGTCCTCGCCTCCAAGGTGAGAGTCTCCAGCTGTGGCCCGCACTTCAACTATACGCTCTTCAATGACAAGCAACGAGACATCACAAGTACCGCCCCCTAAATCAAAGATCAGCACATTCTTCTCACCATAGTTTTTGTCCATGTCAAGACCATAAGCCATGGCAGCAGCAGTGGGCTCGTTAATAATACGCATGACATTAAAACCAGCAATCAAACCAGCATCTTTTGTGGCCTGCCGTTGAGAGTCAATAAAGTAGGCAGGAACAGTAATCACTGCATTCTTCACACTTTTGCCGATGAAAGCTTCAGCAATCTCACGCATCTTTCGGAGTACCATTGCCGAAATCTCTTCAGCAGCAAACTGCCTCTCTTCACTCTTGTAATTAACCACAATCATGGGCTTGTCACGAGGACCCGCAACAACCTTGAACGGCCAGTGCTGGATATCACTCTGAACAGCAACATCACTAAATCTCATACCAATTAACCTTTTTGCACCTGTATTACATTTAACAACACTATCTTTCAGTATAAAATTTAATTTCATCTAGCATAAACATAAACTGACAGTGAAGAAACAGATCTTTCTATGAAATCCTTCATTCTTGTACAACACTAGCACGCAGAAACATGAGCCATACGAAACATAAAATGAACTAAATCTAAAAAAGAATACTGCAAAGTAAATTTTTCTTAAGAATACTAACCGAAGATGGTGTTGACAGGGTTGGAAACAACCTGGTTCTTTGCAGCTTCACCAATCAAACGCTCCGTGTCAATGAAGGCAACACAAGAAGGCGTCATTCTGTTGCCTTGATCATTTGGTATAATCTCAACTCTTCCATTTTGCCAAACCCCAACGCAAGAATACGTCGTCCCCAAATCAATCCCAATCGCTGTCCCCAAATCAATCCCAATCGCTGTAGAATCGTACGTTTCCATTAGCTAGAAAACCAATAGATCTTCAAAACGAGAAAAAATAAGATGAAGGAAGTTTTGGGCTAAAATAAAGTCAACGCGCTGTTGAATGAATTTAAAATGCATATAAAATTCACTGCTGCATTGTATTTATATTCCTGCTGTGCCTGAATTATATTAGAAAAATGGCAGCCGAAGCAACTCGGCAGTACAGGTTGCTTCTCCGAAATCACCAGCTTTTAATTTATTTATTTTTTCACTCTCAATTCCAGGCAAGGCACCATTACCAAGCAGACAATGAATTGACCCTACAGTTATTGCAATCGCAGTGAGTAATCAAGGGGTGTTTGAGGGCGTTTTTTAAAATTGATAATTACTTAAGCAATATAATATGTATTTTTTATTTAATTTTTTTACTTGAAAATAATCTAATAATATAAATATATTTTGCAGCTAATTTTAAGATTTTCTACTTCCACAAAAAAAAATTTAATGAACAGTAATATAATTTTTATAATAAGAATTTATTCAATGTTTCAAAATCCTTTGCATCTTTATTTTACAAGGATTTTGGGCTGATTTTTTTATTGTATAATTTTATATTAATAGGTATAATTTTTAATTTCAATTATTGAATTAAGCTAAATCTTATTATACTTTTTCAGAGAACCTATTTTATATCATGTTAAAATTTCAAATCAATCCAACACCGGGAAGGACTTACAATAAGATTTAGAAACTAGCGTGGATGATTTATATTAGTTTTTTAGTTAATTAATAATTTTTTATCTATTTTATTTATAACTTTTTTATTAATTTTTTTAAATTATTTTAGGATGTTTTTCATCTATTGTAAAATGGGTTATTTAGATTGAAAAATTGTATCCAAATGATTTTTTTAAATATAATTTTTATTTTTGACATTCACATATCAAAATTATTAAAAGAAACACTAAAAAATATTATTTTAATATATTTTCAAATAAAAAATACTTTTAAAAAACATACATACCTTAAATCTCATTATTCTCCCATTTCCGCTTGCTTGCTTTACTTCTCTTTATTTTATGGTTCAACCATATTTTTAAAAAACTTTGAATATGTTTCTCCAAAAATTATTATTTTTTATTTTTAGATCATTTTAATGTATTAATATAAAAATTAAATTGTAGAAAATAAAAAATATTATTTTAATTTATTTTTAAATAAAAAAATTTAAAAATACAAATTCTAACACAATCCCAAACTAGCTTTGAAATTCCAAAATATTTTCCCCAATCAATCATGAATTTTAAATGTTTTCTCTGCTTTAGGCCCGTACTTTGGATTGAGTAATTCCAGGTCGGTCTTGCTAATGTAAATTCAAGCCTGTTTGTTGTTGAACCCATAACTTCACTTTTTATTTCAGACAATGAAATGGTTTTCGTTTTTTTTACGAGACCGCGGGCTGTTTCGTATCATTTACAAACATTTAAAATCAAATATAAAATTTGTTTATTTTGACGAGTGTCAATTTACCATATAAAAAATAATGATTAAAACACTTAGTTAAAAAAAATATAGAGATATCTAAATAGAATAAATAAGAATAGATACAGATACTTTAATTGGAAAAAAATAAAGATACTGATAATAAAATAAAAATAAAATAGAGACACCTAATTAGAAAATCTTTACAAGTACAGTAATTAAGATAAGTTTTCCATTTACTTTCACCTAACCAGTTATGATTTTACTGTGTGCTTTAAGGCTGACAATTTCAACAAACAAGAACTTCTCAAGGGCAAGATTTATAGCTATTAAAATTAAATATAATGAATAATACATAACCTCCTCAACTACATGCTTCTTTCTTTCAACAATTTAACCCAGAATCAATTCCAGCCTCAATAATAAAAGAAGAGAAGGGAACCCAATTCAAGTGCAGTGATCATAAAAATTACAGAAATCAAAAAAAATGTGAAAACAGTACGGTAATACAGTTGAGTGTAAACTTTTCCACAGAGATGACTTCTCCACTACTTTGTCAAGTTAATTGCTAGATCAATTCAACTACGGACGGCAGGCATGCATACCCGTTACAAAGAACTTGGCATGAAAGCAGAGATGCACTGCTATGCGAGAACATTACTCCAATAATTTAATTCAGGCCTAAGTTAAGGAGAAGTGAGAATAGCGGTTTGAAAAAGAAACAGTAACAAATCTTGCTACAAAAAATAACTAGGTTAGGTCTTCCAGACCGTCGAACTCCCACCCACTAGCTCGGTGTAAAAGAAATCTGCTATAAAGAATGTTCTTCATTCAAGCCACAGTTCGTCTTCATAGACGTTTGATTATCAAAGAGCAGAACATCACAGCCTGCTGAAAATTGAAACGAATTTAACTGTAAACACCGTAAAGTCCACGTCTTGATCAAGTTTCCTCCAAATGTTATTACAATTTATGACTGCTAATGCATGGATCGAAATATATATATGAATATATACGTGACTGCAAAGAGATTAAATATTGGTTTCTCGTAAAAAAAATTATATCGGTTGTCAAATTTATTACTCTCGTGAAAAACAATAGTGGCTTCTTAGCCTTCTTATGCAAGTTCCCTTCACTTGGATGTGTGATATTTTATCGAAGCTCCTGTGGGCTGCTTGAGAACCCTGCTGGGGGGGTTAAATTTTTTTTCATTACCTAGAGATTAAGATGGCCTTATTACAGTTATTTTACTTTTAATTTCCAATTTACTCTTGGCATATTGTGGTCTTATTATAGTGATTTTACTTTTAATTTTCAATTTATTGACATACATGGAAATAAAAAAAAATATAAAGAAATTACTTTGTGAAATAAAAAACAAAGACAAGTAGCCATTAATTTATCCTAATATAAATCTTGCGGCCGATCAAATAGAGAAATAAGAGCAAAAAATTTTTATAAAAAAATTGAAGCAAAGTTATTAATAAATTTATCTTTCATCAAACAAAACAAGTTAATTTAAATTTAAAATCTATTTTTGTTTTATTTTGAGATGTTTGTTAATAATTTGATGAGTTTTTTTTATAATTCTACAATTTTTGCTCCTTTTTTTTCTCAGATCTACTAGTTCTACCAATTGTTTTTTGAATTCTTGTTATAATGATTTTTTTTTCTAGTTAATTAGATATATTTTATTGGTTTGTTTTTTATTATGTTTAGATTTTTTTATGTTTTGTTTTTAGCAGAGCCATCAAAATTATCAATTTTTTCTTACGATATATGTTTTGATCTTAGGTTAAACCATGAACAAAATAAGAAGAATTGATTTTTTTTTGAAAAAAAAATTGATGACTCACAGCCTAGTGAACCAACTCCAATGTGTAATGTTGAAGTTATGGTTGAGCAGCTCCAATGTACTTCAATTTACAAAAAACCTGCATGGATTAGTGAGCAACCTCTTACCAGAATTGACATTGCTCATTTAATTAGAGATCCAAGTAATCATCCTCAAATTTAGGAACACCTGGTTAATCAACAAGATGAAATTCGAAGGGCATACATTAATCTGGGACTAAATCAATCTTTGATGTCTAAATATCTGCTGACTGGTAAAAAAACATCCTCGTCGATTTCAGTTTCATTGGGTCAAAAATTATCCGTGGTTTGAATATTTAGAGAAACAAATATTATATCTTATTATATTAATTTTGACCCCCTCTAACAAATAATTCTAGTTCCGCTACTACTGCCAGAGGACATTAGTACGACGCAGAGTTGCAACTCCAAGGCGCTGTGTAGGATGTAATTGTTTCTTCCTAGAGCTTTTGCTCTTGCATGAATGAATTATTTGAAAAAAAAATTACCTATAAATTGAAATGCCGTTCAATTATTCAAGTGTGTGTTGCTTTTTAAGCATTCAAAATGTTGCAAATGTACCGGTGCATCTATACAAGTAGACAAGCTCCTCGAGATGCATCCTCGAGTGAAGAAGAAAATATTGAGCGAAGAGATGAGAAAGCTAACTATCCAGTTCCTCTTCTTTACTTTCTTCATCCTTCTTGTTTTGTATATCCCTCAAGGAAACATCTCAAGAAGTTGGCGAGGCTGAAATTATATATTAACGGCATCGTATATACTCTCTCTTACACTCGCAAAAAGTTTTAGTCTTTGCTGACATAATTCTGGTATATGCAGTCTTCGTGGCCTTCACAAACTTTTTGTTCAAGAGATTGTCTGTTGAAATTGCTTTTGGGCTACTAATTAAGCTTTAGGTCTCTGTACAATTTCTGTCTTTGATGTATGTTTTTAATCTTTATCATGTTTCTTAATTTTTAAAAGTTTTAGTCTTTGTTCTTGAACAGAGCAAAATCAGCTTTACAACTTGTTTTGTTGATTTTCAAATATGCTTAATAATAGATATTCACGCAAATTTTGTCTGTTAGATGAAAATTAGTTTTTTTATTAAAAAAATAAATTCATAAAATGTGGATTATTTGATGTTTTTTAGTTTAATGAAAAATAAGTTTAAGGATATTTTCTAGTATTTAATTATACTATATAAAATGAGCTGAAATATATGTTTTGATTTTTTTTAAAATTTATATAAAAAAAAAATAAAGACCAAATCTATAGTTGAGAAAAATGAAAGAGTAAGAAATTAAAAAAAAAAATACAATTTTATAACTCATCTCAAATAAAATAAATAATAATTAAAAGAATAAAAATTAAATTTGATAGATAAAAAAGTTGAAAGCAAATAAAATTAAAAAAATCTATTTTTATAAATTATTTAAAAAAAATTAAAATAATAATAACTAAATTTTTAGAACTAGTTTCCGGATCTCATTTGGTTTTTTTGAGACAAACCCGTTTGCTGAAGTAGGTAAAAAGACCAACTTGTTTTGTAATTAGGTCTGCTTTAAGATTTTTGATTGATATGATAATTGCTAGTTGATGGGTCGAGTCCTCGAGCCCATCTTCATCCAAGTATATGAGTCTTCGGGCGACATCTAGTTGGTTCAGTGCACTTTTCATGTTTATTGTGAACATGATAGGAAAAACCTTTTTTCCCATCGGGTTCAAGTTTCCCTTTAATAATTGTTTTTATGTAATTATAATGTAGTATCTAAGAGTTAATAAATTGTATAAAAATAATATTACACTACAAATCCTTCTTATTTGTAAAATATAAATAATAAAAAGATAAATTCAAAAACAAATTTAGTTTAAAAAATAAAATATTCAAGAATTATATTTGACAAGATTTACATGTAAATATAAACTTGTTTTCATCTATATTTCGGTGTAAGGATAGAAATATCTTGCAAACCCACTCCAAATAAGTTGATTTCATAGAGATTCCATATCATATTTCTCTCAAACTAAGTCTCCTAGAATCATATGAGCAACGAGGATCTAATTGAGTGATGTTTCAAATAAAAGCTAGTTTTTAATTCTTTCTGCCATATCCCAAGTATTTTTTTTATTTAATTTTGAAATAAAAAAAAACAAATAACTGAGAGAAAAATAATTTATGTAGCATCTAGTCCGGTCCACAAATCTTTTTTCACTTGGCTTATGTTTGATTCGAGGTTAAAATTAGAGTTAATTTAAACATTTTTAAAAACATATTACACCACAATATCAAAACATAAAAATACATGATACATACCACAGTTAAATAAGATAAAGTTGATAAAACCCTAACATGCCTAAAAGTACGGCATTGTAAAATTAAATTATTAAGGATGAAAATTTGGTATTTTTTAAATTAAAAAGGTAATTCGGTTTATGAATAAATCCGAGCTAGTACTATTGGAATTAGGTTTCTTGAACAATTATGTAAGCCAGTTTGCGCGTACGTCGACTAATTCCACGGGCTCTGAAGTTAACAATCATGTAAGCTTCCAGTGACCATCATATTAGGAACTACATGGCTCGAATTGAGACCATGAGAGAGTAAATTTCTTGGCTCCAAGCTCTTACTCCTGGACTATTTATTAAATGGCTGGAATAGGTTTCTTGAACTCAAGGTGATGTGGCCTTATCCCAACTAACTGGGTGTTGCTTGAAGGCATACATATCAACAACATATGCTAACATCCCCAAACACAAACAAATACTAAAACAGAATTACAGCATAATAAAGATAAGGAAACATAAATGAAGAACAATTTAACCAAACTAACGAGCATATAAAACTATTGTTCCTTTTACTAATTGGACTGTCCTTTATCTTCAGCAAAACATGCACGATTGCCGTTCCATCCTAGGTGGGTAATTGAGTAGGCCACCTTAATTCGTGATTGATGCCTTTTCTTTTGACGTCCGGACATCCTTATTCCACCCTCTCTCGTCTTATCTACGTGCAACACCGTTAACCGTCTAAAAAGTGATCTAATAATAAAAGCTTGGATTAAGGTGTTTTTTTTTTTTATAGTTTTAGATTTAAGCCCTGTGGTTGTTTATATAATGTTCATTAAAAGTTAAAATAATCGTTAACTTCAGGACCCGTGAGATTAGTCGAGGTACATGCAAACTGACCCAAACACCCACATTAATAAAAAACAAAATACACAATACCGTTAGTTTCTTAAATAATCTTCTTATCCTTACCTTTCAACAAAAACAGCTGTTTTGGAATCCGATGATAATTATATTTTAAAGTATTTTATTTTTAAATAAATTAAAATAATATATTTTTTATTTTTTAAAAATTATTTTTAATACTAACATCTTAAAATATAAATAATTATTAAAAAAAATTATCTAACCCATTTGGAACGTAGTGCCAAATATAAGCAAAATCAACGAGCATAAAGAAAAGGGAAACACAGAATATTCAGTTGTCAGTAAATTGAGAACTCAATCAACCTTGGCACACTAATTTGACAAGTCTAAGCTCTAAACATCA
>Ga0325401_1001832_pt1 | contig 18370 bp, 10 predicted proteins | sample PopdelMetagenome_FD_205666 | JGI IMG/M metagenome (GOLD analysis project Ga0325401, IMG submission 205666) | Populus deltoides microbial communities from Bellville, Georgia, United States - Xylem-PdKOR-R2 | ecosystem: Host-associated > Plants > Phyllosphere > Stem > Wood/Secondary xylem | place... | reverse complement strand
AAAAAAAAAAACCAAACACACTTTTCATCCTGCAACTTTTCAACCTGCACATATCTGCATTTCAAAAAGCACCACGGATCTCAACATAGCTCACACTGAATTTCATTTCTAAAAGTAAGAGTTGCTCAGAAAGACAGTTTGATTCAGACCAAACATTATTTACTGCTGCTCTGTGAATAAAGGCTGTTGGACAAGCTCGGAAACATCAATATAAATTAGGATATATGATTTTGCGTTTATGAGCAGCACTCAATAAAATGGAAACATGAATCATGATCTCAATATATTTTTCACCACTGTAATGTATGAAACAAAAGGGCGTGGGTAGGCCTATTCACTTGGCCATTTTGTTTTTAATTCAATGTATTTTTAACCTCTTAAAATTAAACAAAAATACCCCATTTTATGGTTTGTTTGTTTTTAAAATATTTTTGTAATTTAAATTGAAAAAAAACTCAATTTTTTTAATGAAACTTTAAGAAAAATCAGGGTTATTTTTTAAAAGTTCCATGTAACCCTTTTTTTAAAAAAAACAAAACAAAACAAAAGGGTTGTTTGATATTAAAAAACAAATTCTCATGCACCTGGTTAATGTATAATTAAATAAAAAATAATTTTAGAAATAAAAATATGCTAAATCCAATGAGATGCATGACCAGAATTACGAGTTTAATATGTTAACATTGGTTAACTTAAATTTTTTTAATTGAATGTTTTTATTTCTAATTTCATCTTTTAATTTTTTTTATATTTACTATAAAAAAACACATTGGAAGAGCTCGCATATTAATTTATTTTTACTAAAAAAGTTATCCGGCTCGCAACGAAGTGCAAGTTAAATAGCTAATTTTCTTTTGTTATGTGTGTATACTGTGTAAATTATTATTGTAGGTTCTATTTAGGGTTACTTTTGAGTTTGAAACTAGGGTTTTTTTATTATTATTATTTAGACATGGGTTTATTTGATGGCTTAATGACAATTTAGCATCATATAACATAGTTATTAAACCTTTTCAAAGATTGTCGGTTTGATTCAATAACTTGCTTATCTAAAATCGAGTCTCTTTTGAGTTTTATTTCAAACCAACTTGGAATTTGATCTTGTCAAACCTAGCTGACGTGGTTGACTCGATCAAACTCCGGTACGACTTACACGTCAACTCCAAAGAACTTTTTTTAATTTTTTTAAAAATGACATTGTTTTAATTAAAAAAATATCATTTTAGAGTTGATCCGAGTTGATCCAACCGACCAGAAACCCATAGCTTATGCTGGATTTAATAACTATGTCATGTAGTATCAACTTTTCTAATTTTGTAATAAAAAGACATGGGTCTAAATATCAACATTTTGACCTAATGGTTAAATATATGTTCATTGTTTGATTTTATAGGTTCAAACATTGGAATATTAAGTGGAATTTATTAATTTTTTTTAAATGCAACAAAACAATGTTGGGTGTCTTTTTAATATTGTTTGAGAAAGGAATTTAGTATTAATTGACATTTCAACGAATCTAAAAATACCCCTTATCATTAAACTAAAAAATAAAATAAAAGAATCCTTATAGTTTCCATCCTTAAATAGCATTTGCTGCCCTTTATAAATTTACAAAAAAAATATATAATTGTTTTATAATTGTTTTATTTGTTTACTATTAAAAAAATCTTATTCGCACAAGTAAAGATGTTTTATTTTATTTTAAGAAGTCAATAAATAAGTAATATTTTTATCTTTTGTCGCAAGGGATATCGAGACGAATTACAAGTAAAAAAAGATAAAATTTGAAGAACAAAAAAAAAAAAGAGTCACCACCTAGTTTTATAAGAATTAAAAAATCCTAATTGGTCTTTCAGAGGTTTTATATAAAGGATTCGTCATGTAATAAGAAAACTAACAATCATCTTATACATCCTATCTAAAATAAGTTGCATTGTTATTTTTTTTAAAAAAAGGTGTTTGTTATGCTTGGGGATTGCCTAAACTAACATGCTTCTATTTTAAATTGAAACTAAAATATTGATTTTGGATTTAGACCTAAAAATAGTTTGACCACCACTTTTACAAAAGACAAGAATTGGTCCTGCAAGGATGGTGAGTAATCGATGAGCATGAGCCCATTTCTAAATTATATTAATTGGAATGAGCCTCCTTCACATTAAATTAATTAAAACGGGTTCAAAGACTAACACTTACACTCAATGAGCCCATGTGAGATCATGTCGACCACGCCCAAACTCGCTCGCAACATCAAGGAAAATATTCCAAACACTAGAAACAAATAACACACATCAATCTAACATAAATGTGTATTCATTAATTCAAATGCTTGATAATCAACATCTAAGGATAGGAGTTGAGAATGAGTCATCTAACCCTAGATTGAATTCTTGAGATAAATGACAGCAAATGCACAACAACTAACACAAATGTATATGAAAATGATAAAATATGTACTCATTAATTCAAATACCCAGTAGTCAATATCCAAGAATAGAAGTCGATGATAGGTCATATAATCTTGGTTTGAGTTTTTGAAGTATATGACAGCTTATACATTATGACAAATAAACATAAAACGACAATACAAGAGACAGAAACATGTATCCATTGATTCTATTACCTAATAATCAACATCTAAAGATAAAAACCAATTATAGGTTAACTGATATTGGTTTGAGTTCTCAAATAAAAAATTGTTGATACATGTTTATATCAAACAAAAACTAGCATGAAATGACAACATAAAAGACATAAACATATATTCACTAATTCTATTACCCGATAGCAAACATCAAAAAATATGACCGATATCAGGTCATATGATCCTAGGTTGATTTCTCAAATAAAAGACAGTTGATTTACATTAACATCGAATAAAAACACACATAAAACTATAATAAAAAAGACATAAACACGCGTCCATTGATTCTATTATTCAATAGTATTATTCAATAGTCAACATCCAAGGATAATAGATGATAAATGGTCATATGATCCTAGGTTTATTTCTAGAATAAAAGACAATTAAGACACATTTACATCAAGTAAAAGCAAACATAAAATGACAACACAAAAGACATAAATATGCATCCACTAATTCTATTACTTGATATTCAACATCTAAGGATAAAAACCAATAACTGATCACCCGATCATGGGTTGATTTATTGAATAAAATTTAGTTGAGACATGTTTACATTGAACAAAAACATATAAGATTTTTACAGATGAGTTTGATAAAAAAAAAATTATCATATTAAAACAAACATCATGACAAACCAATAATTATACACACCCAAAAAATCTTTACACTAAGACCAAACCATTATACCACGGATAAACCTGTTACAACCTTATCTTTTGAACTTCATCACATGATATTGATTTTGACCGTATTCCACTATAAAAATAAATCCTAAATAGAATCACTCCCAAAGGTTACTACACACATATAGGTGTGGACCCCAACACTTTTAATAATCAAAATTATTTACAATTATCCTCTGAATTCCATTACGTGATATTGATTTCGACCTTATTCCACCATAAAAATAAAACCCCAACAAAATCATACCCCTAAGTCTACTATACATCGATGTGAACCCCAACACTTCTAATAATCAAAATTATTTACAATTATATGTATGGTTTTCATATAGAGTTGTTAGGCAAAATAGAGAAAAAGATGTAGGGGTTGTGGGTTTTGGATTGGCCTGGTTAGGCTATTTGGTTGGTAAAGGTGGCATTGTTATGAGGTTGATCGGTGAGATAATAGATAGAGAAAGATGGTGGAGGCGCTGTGATGGTTGGTCGGATCACAAAGGTAGAGACTTTCTTTTCTCTCTTTTTCATTATTTACAATTATGGTTCTTTGCTTTCCTTTTCTTTCTCTTCATATGTTCTCTCACTTTAAAAATTTTTATTCTTTGTATTTTGTTTCTTCACTCAAATTTTGCTCTCACTTTTTTCTTGCACATATCATCTCTCTCTCTCTTTTTCTCTCTTTTTATTATGGGTCCTTTTTATTTATACCCTTTTTTATGGTTCAATTCCTTCTTATCCTTCCACCTTCTCTAACCTTTCATACCTTTCTACTCTCTTGTTTTTTTTTCTTTAATTTTTTTTTATCATTATCTCTTTACCTTTAAGTTGCTTGGTAAAGGGTTAGAAATGTTCATATTAGTCCTTCATCCTTTTTTTAATTATTACCATGCCCGCTAAACTTCTTTTATTCTCTTTTATATTTAAAAAATTCATCAACTTAAAATGATAAGCTAACATGTTAAAAGTACTAAAAAGACTGAAATCAACCAAATCACATCAAAAGCATATTTTTTAAAATTTTCTTTACAATCTTGATCGAAATAGGGGGTAGAATCAAGTTATGATTGTTTCCCTCTCTTCGCAATATTTACGGTATAAAGATAAGGAAAAATAATTTTTGTTGACTTTGTATGGTAAGTTTGTAAAGAAAAGAAAGATAAAGTAGAAAAAAAGGGTTTTTTTTTTAATGCCAAATAAAATCATCAAATCAAACAATAACAACCTTAAAACCATTAAACATGTAAATCTACCATAGCGTAAATGAGAATGGTCTTATTGAAAGGTGACCAACCTCAACTAAAAAGAAATAGTCTTATCGATAAGCGAATACTCTTAAAAAAAAATTAAATGGTTTCATTAAAAGACGATCACTCTTATCAAGAAATAAACGTAACATCATTGATAGAAAACTACCCTCTAAATAAAATAAAATGGTATCATCGAGAGGCGACCACCCTCATCAGGAAATAACATAAGAATAGTCTCGTCGAAAGGCGACCAGCTTTAAAATTAAAATGAAATGGTCTCAGCGAGAAGTAACCATCCTCATCAGGAAAAAAACACAATCTCATAGAGAGTTAACTACTCTAAAAATTCAACAACGACCACCTTCAACATAGAATTTAAATGGGTCAAATTGTTAGGTGACCAATCTCAATATAAAAAAAATCTTAATTATAGAGTTTAGTTTGACTTACCTAGTTATAGGATTATACCATAAACCTTCTTATTTGCAAGGTTGAAACCTCCTAATGGCAAAGCTCAGACTGCCTAATAGCAGGTCTAACTTCATGATGACAGGGTTGGATCTTTTTATTGCAAGACTTGATTTCTTGATGATAGAGCTTGAAATTCCTTATTGTAGGGCTAACTTCTCATGACACCAGGGTTGAACTTCCTAATAGTAGGACTTGAACTTCATGATTTTAGAGTTGACTTCCTAATGGCAGGGCTAACGTTTTTATGATAATGATTGATTTTTTATTGCAAAACTGACTTTTTTTATGGCAAAGGTGAACTTTTTAACTGCATTACTTAATCTCCTGATTGCAGGGCTGACTTTCTAGAGGCTAAGGTGAACTTTCAACAGGAAAGGATGAATTTCCTAGTTATAAGACTAACTTTCTTGATTCTAAGGCTAACTTCTTGATGACAAAGCTAAACTTCCTAATTGTAGGGTTTGATCTCTTGATAACAGGGTTGATTTCCTGAATGAATCAAAGGAAAACACAAATTGTACATCTTGAAAGTTTAATCTTCCTTTTATGCCATTCATATCTTTAAAGACCTTTGGCTTTAAATGTGTTAAAAACTAGGTATTGGCTTGTATAAATTGTTTAAGTGACACAAATGTTTTCTAGGCTCATCATAAGTTTATCTTCCTATGTTTTCCACTTTGAATCGTGCATAGTTAGTACATCATCTTAAGATGACCCATATTAACTCTATTTGTCATTGCTTTCAAGTGTTGTTTGAACTTTGAAGATATCTATTCATTACTGTTCATTTCTCATCATCACCATTTTCGTGGTGTGCACGATGTTGAATGATGGAGTTGCATCCTGGATTGAAAAGAGTTTTGAGTTTAATCATAGAGTTATGATTTGAGTCGCCACCTAGTATCATGATTATTATAAAACCTGATGATGAGGGCATTGAATGCACAGTTGCTCAAATCTTTCCCAATACTCGGAAAGTGTCTCTCCATGAGATTGTCGAATCCCACATATTTCTTTCCTTATGTTGGCAACTCGAGATGCTGAGAAATACTTTTCAAGGAAAATCTTCTTTATGCATTCCAAGTTCCAATAGAACCTGGAGAATAGAGAAAAATCATGCCTTTGCTGCCCCTTTTAAAGAGAAAGGAAAAACTTTCAACTTAACCTGTTCTTCATCAACTCCATTCGGTTTCATGCCAACGCAAACCATATGGAACTCTTTGAGATGATTATGAGGATCTTCACTTGTAAGACCATTGAATGTTTGTAGCAAATGTATAAAACCAGATTTGAGCTTAAAGTTTACATTATTCAGCGGAAAATCCTGTTTAGAACGTCGTTTCCCTTTAGGAAACAAAAGGCTGATACCTAATTCCATAAAAAAATCTGTTTTGAACAGTACCGCAGTAAGCAAAAATTGTGTTTCTCTTTTTTTTTCAGAAAAAGAAATAACAATCACAGCAAATAAAAATAATAGCACAAGAATCAACTAAAATTACTTCCCCGGTAACAGTGCCAAAATTTGTTGTGATGTCGCGGTCGCACAAATTAATTACCCTAACTTCAAACACAACACACAAGATAGTATAGAGCAAGCAAGGGGCCGATCTCACGAGGAAGATTCAAGTCAAATTTTTATGCTAGATGATATGCAATTTAGGGGGGGTTTGGACGTTATCTAGGCTAAAGTAAAAGAAAACAAAAAACTAACAAACAAAATTTAATAAAATCAGAAAATTATCTAGAGAACAAACCTTGGTTACAAGTACACATCCACCTACAGAAATCAGAACTGATCATGGAAACGAAACATCAATTTATATTCTGAATATTTATCTCTTCTTAACATTGGTTAGTTAACAAATCCGCCGTATAACTAACCCTAACCATCAAACAACCACAGTGTCCGCACTAGTAATTTAATTCAAAGGCAGCCTTAAGAACTAAATAAGTTGATTAATTAAGAAAACATAATTGTCCGCAGTCTATGTTTGATTTGATTGAATGTTCTCTCCAAGATTAATAACGTAGATCCACCACAATTATTAAACTCGGTTGCTTCACAAGTTCGTATACAACAACTCCGGTTTTGATATCAAACTTAGCACTAGATTGTCTACAATAATAACATAGAGTCCGCTTTAGCAATTAAAATAAACAATCATACGAAAAATAAGCATAGGAGAACAAACATATTCATCATATAAACTAAATAGAAAAGGTAAAATAAATCTCAAGTTTTTAAAATCCAAAGGTTTCTGTGTCCTTGCAACCAAGAAAACGAGTTTAGCCTTGCATGTTTGTTGAACAACTAATAAAAAAGAAGGAGGAATGCATGATTTCGGGTTTCTTAGAGGAGGGGGGGTGTTTTTATCTTCTTGGCTGGCTGCTCCCCTTCTCTTCTCTCATTCTTTTTATATCCTAGGAAACGCTAGTCTCTATTTTACAAAATAGTCCTCCCTTAAGTAGACTGTTTATATTTAAGTACTTCAATAACTATTTTCCTAAAAAAGGAGAAATAACCTTGAATGAAATCTTCAAGCTTTGACTTAGAGGAGCTAAATTGCTGAAATAAAAACTTAGATATCGGTTTAGATGCTTTGGAACATAATTTGAACTCGTTTCTTCACGAAACCTGTTTGCTGGCAGAATTCAGTTGTCATCTTTGAAAACTCATATCTCCCTCACATGACATCTTTTTTGGTTGAAATTTGGAATTTCATAGTCCTTTGAGTCAAGAATCCAAAAAAATTGAGTTTGCATCAATTGGACTTCTATAGCTCCAGATATTCAAGTCGGAATGGCCGAAGGCCAACACTGGCAGATTGCGAGATTTGACTTTGAAGGCTGCGATTTCCATGCTCTTCCTTATTTTATTTTTTTGCATTAGATTTCCAGAAAGGTATGGATGTTAGCTTTTTAATTCCACTGGAATCACTTCATTTCAACCTCTAGAGCTCACGCTCTGCACAAAACATCGACTGAAGGTAAAATTTGCCAATTATCTCCAATTTACTCATTTTTGCATCTTTCATCCAAAAGTGCCTTCAAAACATAAAACATAAAACAAAGAATATCAAGGAATTTTATATATATAAAAAACATAGGTAAAACACTAGTTAAATGTGGGTGAAACTATCGAATAAGATGGTTGCATCAAAACCTAGAGTCTACGAGAGTTTGGGTAAGGAGATTAATTGTGCAAAGAGAGAACGCATTGCCCCTAGTGCACCCTACCTATAGTACGGTACATTGTTGATTGATTGTTGTTCTAAGTAATGTTTCTATTTATTGGTCTCATCTAATATTCAAGGCAGATCTCTACCTTATTGGATTAAATTCTAATCGTTCTAAAGCTTAAATTTAGCATCGCATTCATTTTCTATTTTGTATCTTTAATACCCGAGGATATACTTTACAGTGTAATATCATAACCTCAAATAATAACATCCACAACTAATTCCTAAGGTTTATTTTTATTAATTTATTTAATTTAATACTAAAAATATGCATTATGTTGTAAAATTCATACCCCGAATATTAATTAAAAATTATTTTTTTGTATTTTTAAAACTTTGATATAATCCTAATGGATATCTATTTTGCATTTTTTAAAACATGATGAGAATGCAATTTTTATTTTTAAATATGCATGAAAGACATTTAAAATTTGTTCGTATGCACGAAAAACAAAACATATATATTTGTTTTGGAATAGAGATGTTTTTTTAATCCTTTTGAATTTTTTTGAAGTTTCGAGAAAAACCATGTATTTTTAATATTGAGTTAATATCTTACAGTGTAAATCTATAGCTCGATATCAGGAAAAATTATTAGAAAAACACACAAGGACCCTATAAATAATTTTAAAATGGTCTATGAATTTTTAAATCAAGAAAGATACCAATTCAAAATAAACTATTCTTTCACCATTCACCAACTTAATAATTCAATAAAACAAACAATCAGACATCAAATCTTGTTAATTTCACAAATTATTAAAAATACATATTAATTCAAGTAAATCAACACAAACCTAAACATAATTCATGCATCAACATTTATTGTCCAAAAAGCAATCACAACCTAAAAAACTCATAATTCAACACAAATAATCAAATCATTTAAAAAAAAATAAGTTAAACCAAATTTATAACCATTTTGTACCAAATTTCACATCATCATAACAATTTGTCCAAAAAATGATTTGAAGTTATAGATAAACTTTCCAAGGTGTTTAAAGGTTCTGGATATACTGGAGGCTAGAGAACTGCTGAAACAGCGACAGAGCGTGTATCCACGCGCTGCTACTACTAAAAGAGAGTGAGCTTCTGGATATGAAGCACCTTAGTCTCCTCTTCATTCCTATGTTGGTGGTGATGCTCACTGCTGCTCGAGGAAGGAGATCTGGACACCTCAAGATTTGGTTTTCTATTCCTTTTAGATATGTTTCATTTTTTTTCACTGCTATTTTTTTTCTTGGTATTCTCGGCTATGATGGGTTGTTACAGGTTTGTTGTGAAGGTGGTGTGGTGTGGCATCGTGGTGGTGGTTGCCATCTTCGATTGTTGTCGTTATTGATGGTGAAACTACTAGTGTTGGTTGAAGTCATGTTGATGTTGATCTATCGGTGTTTGTAGTGAGAGGGATGATAGGTTGTGTCTTGTTGTTGGGAGCTGCTACTAGTGAGGAAGTCAGCCAACGGTTGAGAAACAACAAGGTTGGCCGATAGTAAAGAGTTGCTAAGGGTTTAGCCAGTCTTGAAGCGTGGAGTTGTTGTCAATATTGAGATCTATTATGGTAACCGTGGGAGAAAAAGAGAAAATGTTATGGGGGAATTGGACGAACAAAAGTTGTTAGTATAAGTTTTGAAGGGACCAACGACTGAGAAGGACGTCATTGTTATGTGGAAGAGGTGGCGCTACTATCAAAGAGGTTAAGACTCTAGTGGCTCAAAGTGTGGAGCTGCTGGGTGTGGCGTTGTTGGAGAGAGATGGTTGTCATAGGAGGTGATCTGGTTGTGTTCGTGAGTGTGAGGGAGAGCTGCATCGATGGTTGTGGTGACAATGATGAATATTTTGGCCGAGATAAGGAAAAGGCTAGTTCTTGTGACAATAAGAAAAGAGAAAACAGGGAGGCTCTTAGTTGTTGTTTTTTTGCTGTTGTTTTGAATGTTTTAAGAGAGTGTGTGATGTGTGCAGGAGGCTTGTCCAATGTTTAAGGAAAGTTGGTTCATTAGTGTAGTTGGCGACTGTGTTTGAAAAAAAAATATTAGGGTATTTTTTATGTGTAAATGGGGGAAAAAATCTTTTTTTTTTCCTGTTATGTTATTTTAAGCTTTTTTTTCTTTGGCTACCCCCTACCTTTACGTGGAGACTCCATTACTATTTATAAGCAAAACATTTTATTTTTTCCTTCCAATTGCTTGGTCCCCATTCAAACTTGGTGACCAAGCAATCCAAAATCACTTTGGTCCCTCATTTGTTTTTTGCACTTTTAGTCCCTTATCCAAATGTTTTTTGTTTTTCTTAATTTTTTGTATTTTGATTTATTTTTTTTAAAAAGACAATGTCAACATCAACTCAATGAGAAAAATTAATCAATAATTTTAAAAATAATGCGTTAAAAGTTGAATGTGTTGAAAAGAAATGTTTGAATTTTGAATTCTTTTGAGAAGACGCTAAAAATGCTAAAAATTATGCAAATACATCAATAATATTTTTTTTATATTTTAAGAATATTTAGAAAAAACAAGCGGTAGGAGACAATTTCCCATCTCTTTATAATATTTATAACTAAAAGTCTCGTATGAGACTTTAGATAGTAAGCTTGTGAAGAAGAAAATATGAAAGGTTGTAGATTTTTCATATCAAGAAAAAGTCAATCCTTTTGAAATTGTCAGAAGTGAGGACTTAAAAGCGCACTATCTGAAAGGTGAGAGCTGGAAAGCGTGCTCAAAATAAAAGAAATATGGCTAGAAAGCATACTATCCATAAAATAAAGGCTGGAAAGCGCACTCAGAAGAAAATACATAGGGCTAGAAAGCGTAATCAAAATGAAAAAATATGCTAGAAAGCGCATTATCTAGTAGGTGAGGGTTGGAAAGCACACCGAGAAGGAAAGAGACATGGCTAGAAGTATACTATCTAAGAGATAAGAGTTGGAAAACACACTCAAAGAAAATAGATAAGGTTAGAAAATGTAATATTTGATATGTGAGGGCTAAAAAAACACTCAAAATGAAAGATATAGGGCTAGAAAGCATATTATTTGTAAGGTGAGACATGGAAAGAGCACTAAAAAAATAGATAGGGCTAGAAAGCGCATTATCTAGAAAATAAAGGTTGGAAAACGTACTCAGAAGAAAAAAAATAGGGCTAGAAAGCTCACTAAAAAAAAATATGGATAGAAAGCACAATATCTAAGAGATGAGGGTAAAAAAGAGCACTCATAAGAAAATAGATAGGGTTATAAGTCGTACTATCTGAACCTAGTGATGATCTTCGTAGTTGAGAATAATAGAATAGCTTAAGTTGTGCCTTAGCCAACCTTTTCTATTTATATATATATGGCAAAACACGATAGTAACTGTAGGAATCACAACATTGGAATAATCCTACATTAATTCCTATACGTATATATACATGTTATACATTCTATAATATGCCTCCTCAAGCTGAGAGTGGAGGATCGACCCGAAACTTGTAACGAAAAGCAGTAAAGGACGCATCAAAAAGCAGCTTGGTGAAGACATCTGCAAGTTGATCCTGAGAGGGGATAAAACGTATCTGAATCTCTTTCTTCGCAACCCGGTCGCGGATAAAGTGATAATCTACCTCAACATGCTTAGTACGAGCATGGAAAATAGGATTCACTGAGAGATAAGTGGCACCAAGGTTATCACACCAAATGGTAGGAGTAGAGACGGTGGGAACCTGCCGATCTGTTAATAAATATGGAAGCCAGATAACCTCAGTAGTACCGTTTGCTAAGGCTATATATTCAATCTCATTAGAGGAGAAATTATGCGTTGCTTGCCGAATTTCTATGAAATCGACGTCTAACTAAAAAAGACAAGGTAGCCACCCGTAGACTTGCAATAATCAATACTACTAGCCCAATCTGCATCTGTAAAACCATGTAGACCAAAGAAGGAACCTTGAGTGATATGGAAACCATAAGATGTCGTACCTTTAAGGTAGCATAGAATACGTTTAAAGGCGGCCCAATAAGAATCTGTAGGAGTATACATAAACTGACAGACTCTGTTAACATCAAAACAAATATCTGGGTGAGTGAAGGTAAGATACTGAAAAGCACTCATGATTTGACAAAACTGTATAGGATTAGAGAATGAATTATCCGGCAGTATAGTAACTTTCAAAGGAGAGACTAGAGTATCAACTGGTTTGTAGGAAGTCATATAAGCCCAAGTGAGGATGTCAAGACTATATTTGTGCTGATGCAGCATCAAACCCATACATGTAGACTGAACTTCAATACCCAGAAAGTAGTGAATTGCACCTAAGTCACGAAGCTTGAATTCAAAGCTTAGTAACTGTATTAGGCGATGGAGCATAGCAAATTTGCTACCTGTAAACAGGATATCATCAATAAACACCAAAAGATAAAAGATATCAGTTCCATCAGACAAGATAACCAGAGAGGTGTCAACCTTGGAAATAAGAAAACCGTTGGAGAGTAAAAAATCATTCAGACGAGTGTACCATGCCCTTAGTGCTTGTTTTAAACCATACAACGACTTGTGCAATCTGCACACATGAGATGAAAGAGTAGAGACAAAAAAAATCTGAAGGTTGTTTCATGTAGACCTCTTTAGTAAGAATGTCATTGAGAAAGACATTATGAATATAAAGTTGATGAATCTTTCAATTGCGCGAAACCGCAATGGAGAAAGCTAATCGGATGATGGCCTGCTTAATAACTGGATTGAAAAGTTTCAGAATATTCAATGCCTTTTTGCCGGGTAAGGCCTCTAGCAATGAGGCGTGCTTTATAACGCTCAGTGCTGTCATCAACACGACATTTGATCTGATACACCCAACTACTGACAACAACGTTCATAAAAGGATTAAAGGGAACTAAAGACCAAATGTGATTTGACCGCAAAGCCTTGATTTCATCACACATAGCATCATGTCAAACGGTATACCTATCAGCATCAAATAATACAAGGGGTTCAGAAGAGGGAGAATGCAGTACCCAGGGGGAGGTAATGATAGCGGCAGCAGAAGCAACTAGATTTGCTGTCTTTGGCTGTCACAATCAAAGGACAGTAGGATGTCTGCTGATCAATGGCGGCGACGCAAGAGAAAATGGTGGAAATGAGGTGTCCTGTTACAATGGATAAGAGGAGAAATTAACCACAAGATTCAGGCCAGCCGAAGATGTTGAAGGAGAATCTGTCGCAAGCAGAGCGCTGGCAACATAAATGGGCTAACAATAAAGGTAGAATCAATAGTAGTGTTGTCACAGGCCAAATAAGGAGAAGCAAAGGAGGAACTAGAGATCATCCCGACACCAGCAAGATGACGTGCTGTAAGCTAGGTGAGACTGGTTTGCAAGCTGAACCTATAGCAAAATGATTAGATAAACATACATATGATGATGGGCAAGGGAGGGGAGAAGGTTGTGGTGGGTGGCCTGATTAGGGTGGTAGAGCTATATGGGTGGGGAACAACTAGGAATGTAGCAGATTTGGAAGGAAAGTGGTAGTGGGTTGGGTAGGAGGAGAAGCTGAAACCTTTGTTATCTGTTCAGAATTATCAAATGGAAACACATCTTCATGAAAATGGACATAACGAGAGATATAAATGCGTTGAGATGCAATATCAAAACATCGATAATAGAAAGAGGTGTGTTGGGTGTGGGCAGCAAAGGGGCATTGATGGTAGCAGACCCCATGGATGGATGGGATGATTTGTGAATAAATGCATTCATGAGAAGATGACTATAAAGATCTGCATACCGGAGAGGTTCGGCCTTTGTCACAAAGCTTGTTACTATGTCCTTAAACTCTCTCCGAAGGCAACAAAACACATGTAAGTTGAAATCCTCTAGCGAAACAGGCCGACCAGCAGCGGCTAACTCATCAAACAATGCCTTAGCTTTTTGTATAAATTGAATTACTGATTCATCACCTTGTCGAAGATATTGAAGGGAGCCATGAAGTTACATAATACAGGAGTTTGACGTGAAAGCTAGAGCTTGCTTAAATGTGCGCTAGACAGAATATGAAGTTTGGCAACCGACAATAAAATGTAGAACTTTCATGGATAGCGAAGAAAGCAGAGCACTCAGAATGAGTTGGTCCTATTGTTTCCAACAAAAAAAGAACTAATTTACCTGAAGAGAGGTACCTTTGGCAGCAAGAACATGTAAAGAGGGGCAGGAGTTGGAGCCATTAACAAAGCCAAAAACTCCTTCGCCTAGGAGATACGACTTCATCTACATTCGCCACTAGAGATAATTGGTGTTTGTTAACTTGAAGAAGATGACTTGGTGAGTGTAGAAGAGAGAGACAATAGTAGTGGAAGAGGCGGTAGAAACTGTATCAGAAGAGGGCTGTAATAGGGGAGTATTGTTAGGGTTGAAGAGGGGTGACCACCAACTATAGGTTGTGGCCACGGCAGAACAGAGGTAGAGGAAGATAGTGGTGCTGCGACAAGGGAGGGAGCCTGTACCGTCGAGGCTGCAGAAGGAGAGCTACCAAGGCTGGGATGAGGAGTTCATTACACAGGAGAGAGGAAGTGTTTTAGTTTGTTTGGGCTATGATACCAAGTTGAGAATAATATAATAGCTCAGGTTGTGTCGTAACCAACCTTTCCTATTTATTTATATGTGGTAAAACATGACAGTAACTGTAGGAATCACAACATTGGAATAATTCTACATTAATTCCTATACATATATATACATGTTATACATTCTATAATATTCGTAAACACAATATAGGAACATGACGAGGAATGATTAAGGTATGTATGCCCACCATTATTAAGTAGGCACTCAGAGATGAGTTGGGTGTTTCACAAATTTGAACTCTGACTCATAGTCATAGGGCATACCATTAATGCCCACCTAACTTGTATTGTTTATTTGTCTGATATAAACTATGATATTTATGTGTTTTATAATTATTGGTCTATGTAATGGTTAAAGTCGGTCTACTCCAATAGAGTGAACCATAGTTTTATGGTCAAGTCTAGCCCTTCTAATGTGAAAACATATAAAATAAAATAAAACATCTTTTTATTTAATATCTGGAATACGTTTTATGTATAAGTTTATAATCATATATATTAAAAGAAACAATATAATTTTTTTGATATTTTTAATGTAAGTCAAGTTCTCATTGTTTTAATAAACTAGTTATTAAATCATGCAAAATAAAAAGACTAATGCTAATATGATTTATTTTTTTGAAACTTACTCATATGCAAATCAATATATTTAAATGTATTTTTGGGGAAAAAATTTGTTGTTTTTGAAATAATAATAATAATAATAATAAATAGTTTATTTAGTACCCGAAAAACGCTTCGCGTGTAGGTCATAATCCCGAATATTAAACATAAAAGGATAAAAAAAAACAAGGGACAAAAAAATAAACAAACGCAAAATTATCCTTTTAAAAAAAACAATCGGTAATTAAATTTAAAAAATAAAGCTTTGTTTGATAAAAAAAAATATTTAATATTAAAAAAATATCTTACATGTAAGTTATAATCTCGAATATTAAATATAAAATTGTCAAAAAAGTGAGGGGTCAAAAAAAACAATTGCAAAATTATCTTTTAAAAAAACATTTAGAAATTAAATTAAAAAAATAAAGATTTTCTTCCAAGAAAATATTAATAATAAACAAAGTGTATTTTTTTACTAAGACGTGTTTACTAACCACGCAGATCAAAAGGTATATTGTTTCCTTTTTTGTAAAATTCTGTCAGACCAATTATGATCTTAATTTTTTTTTTTTACAGAAAAAGGTCCAGCCCAGCCATACCAGCTGGGCTCTGTGATATTTAAGTTTGGTCCGAATGGCCCAAACTCCTTTTAAAACCACAAAGGACCAATCCATAAACAAAGTTTGAGTGCCTTACTTTCATCATTTGGAAGTTTAAAATGAAGAAATCTAATATAGGAGTTCATGCTTCAAAAGTTTGAGGATTAAACCTTCAAAAAAAAAAAAAAACTGCTATTGTAGGGGCTATTAATGGGCTGATATTATGGGCTGTTGGGTACTGTTTCGGGCTGGAAAACAGAGAAAATGGTGGCTACCGTGAGGGGGAGACGATGGCTAGGTCCTTTTTATCAAAATGGTGGCTTCATAGAGTTGCAGAGATGGTGGCTAACAAGGCTTAAAAGGTAAGTTTTTGTTTGGCTGTGTTAACAATGGCTTCCCCTTCAGCCCCCTTGAGTTGGGTTTTTTGAGCCATTTTAGAAGCCAAGGACAAATGCTTTTCTAGCTCTGGAGCTGGAAAGTAAAGAATACAAGGCTGATTTTGATAGATAGAATAGTCTTGGATAGTGTTTTTGAGAAAACATTTATAGGTGTTTTCGGAGCAATTAAGGATTGAAATTTTGTTTTAGAGTGAAGTACAAGTGACAGGGTATAAAGGGGTGTAAAGAATGTGCTGAGGGTGATTATTTTTTATTTGGTTCGGTTTTTATAAAAAAAACCAAAACTGGTTTTAAAAAAAACCAAAATCGATTCAAATCAACCAGTTTCGATTCGGTTATTTGGGAAAAAAATCGGTTCAAACTAGTTTGGCTCGGTTTTTTCTGTTTTAGGCTTATAAAACCGAAACTGAACCAATCGGTTTTTTTCACGGTTCGGTTTTTTCAGTTATTTTTTTTCTGGTTTTCTCGGTTTAATCAATTTTTCAGTTTTTTTCTCACTCCTAATATATGTGGTGTGGTAAAGAGATGGGGTAGAAATTAGGGCTAAAAAATATGCACTAGGGCATCATTTTCTTTTGTTTTAATGGGAAAAAGATAATGAATAGTGAAATTATAGTTTTTTTTTAATTTGGTCCCTTGAAACTTTGCAATTGAACCCTAAGTAGCCCAAAATCTTTCAGATTCCTTATAATTTCACCCTTAGCCTTTTTTAATTGGACCCTCGAATTTTAGCACTTTTTACAAAGTGGTTCTTGGTCTCGGATTTCAACCTTAAACTTTGTTTTAAATTAAGTTTTTATTCAACTCATCTTGTCAACATACCTCATTCTGGCTATTCTTCTTTTACAACTCAAAGGCTTATCTCTTTGTGTCCTAAAAATATCTTTGAATTTTAAATTTTTATTTTCAAATAAAAAAGAAAAATATACAAATAATCTTTGGGAATCCAAAATTGGGTTATGACAATTTTCTCCTCTTTACAATACTTATGGTATAGCCTTTTAAAGAACTTTAGAGAATAAGTTTGTAAAGAAAAGAAAAGGGTGTTGGGTATTTGGGTGCTAGCCCTTGGTTTGTGATCGTGTAATATGTATGTAGTCTCTGTTTGAGCGACTAGCTTGTGGTTCGTGATCGACTAACCAACCTATGCGTGAAAAATATTTAGGATTCTTCATGAATATGTTCGGGCAACTTGCCCGTGTGTGAAAAATATCCAAGATTTTTCATGAATGGTCTCTGATTGGGTGACCAGCCAGTGATTCGTGATCGGGTAATTTGCTCGTATATGAAAAATATCTAGGATTTTTCATGAATTGTCTATATTTGGACTACCAACTCGTGGTTCGTAATCAGATAACCTGTTTATGGTGTGAAAAATATCTAGTATTTTTCACGGATGATCTCCGTTCTGGCGACCAACCCTTTATTCGTGATCAGGTAACCTGTCAGTGGTGTGAAAAATATCTAGAGTTTTTCACAGATTGTCTTTGTTTGAGCGACCAACCAGTAGTTTGTGATCGGGTAACCTGCTCGTGATGTGAAAATATCCAGGGTTTTTCACATATAGTATTTGTTTGGGCAACCAACCTGTGATTTGTGATCAGGTAACCTGTTCGTGATGTAAAAAATATTTATGATTTTTCATGAATAATAGTGTCTTGGACATTCCATAAGATTTTTGGAGTGTATGATGATGGTGGAAGGTCATTTTGATAAAGAATATGGAAGTTATGGTGGTTTAATAGGTGTTGGACTAAAAGGCTAGGTGGTTGTGCTAATGACTTCAATTTGAAAAGGATAAAGTGGTGGAAGATTTATGATGATGGTAGATTCGATGAAGAAGATGGTGGATTCAATTAGGCTTCAACTAGCCTCTATGACCGTGTTTCACTGTGGGGCCA
>Ga0325401_1001831_pt1 | contig 18379 bp, 12 predicted proteins | sample PopdelMetagenome_FD_205666 | JGI IMG/M metagenome (GOLD analysis project Ga0325401, IMG submission 205666) | Populus deltoides microbial communities from Bellville, Georgia, United States - Xylem-PdKOR-R2 | ecosystem: Host-associated > Plants > Phyllosphere > Stem > Wood/Secondary xylem | place... | reverse complement strand
GCAACCGCACCTCGGCCCCGCGCGCCGGCCGGTTCACCGCCGTCAACGTACCGCCCAGCGTGCGCAGCACGTTGCTGGCCAGGAACAAACCCAGGCCCGCCCCACGACGTTCCTTGGTGGTGCGATAAGGCTGGCCGACGTCCGCCAGCATGTCGGGGGGAAAGCCGCAACCATCGTCCATGACCGCGATCGACAGCAGCTCCCCCTCGCGCTCCAGCACCAATTCTATGTGCCGCGCGCCCGCCTCTGCCGCGTTGTCGAGCAGGTTGAGAAGGGCTTGCGCGAGGGCGCGGTCGGCGACGATGGCGAGGTCGCCCATGCGGTCCGTCACGCGGATCTGGTCGCGCGCGGCGGCGACCGCGACGATGTCGGCGACGAAGCGGGCGAGCGTGGTGCGCGCGGGCGCGTCGCCCATCACCTCGCCCGCCGCGAACAGGATGCCCGCCACGATCTCCTTGCAGCGCGACACCTCCGCCTGCATCTCGGCCACCTCGTCGGGCGCGGGCGGGTGGCGGCGCCAGTCGCCCAGCGCCACCGACAAGGACGCCAGCGGCGTGCCCAGTTCGTGCGCCGCGCCGCTGGCGAGCAGGCCCATGCGCACGATCTGTTCCTCCTCCGCCGCGCGGCGGCCCAGTTCCGCCAGCCGATCGTCCCGGTCGCGCAGGTTGCGCACCACGCGCGTCACGAACAGCACCGACAGGATCGCCACCAGCACGTAGCTGATCCAGGAGGCCAGCAGGAACGGCGGCGACAGCGCGCTGACCAGGCCGCGCGGCAGCGCCAGCGGCGGCACCAGCAGCGCCAGCCCCCCGAACGCCAGGCAGGTGAGCATAACCAGCAACCAGCTGGCTCCCGCGGGAAGCAGCACCGCGCCTAGCACCACTTGGAGGAGGTAGAGCGACACGAACGGGTTGTGGGCGCCGCCGCTGAGCGACAGCTGCGCGGTCAGGCAGGCGACGTCGACCAGCAGGGTCGCCAGCAGCGCCGCGTCGTTGGCCGGCCAGCGCCGCCGCGTCGCCTGGGCCGCCATGTTGATCGCCGCCAGCGCCGCCACCACCCCCAGCATCGGCGCCAGCGGCAGGCGGACGCCGACCACGAACCGCGCCGCCAGGATCGCCGCCAGCTGGCCCGCCACCGCCACCCAGCGCAGCTGCACCAGCAGCAGCAGGTTGCGGCGCGTGGCCTGTTCACCCTCCGGGATCGGCCTCACGGGGCGGGCGGCCGACGCCCGGCGCGCCACGACAGGAACGCGATCATCCCCGCCAGCGCGAACCAGGTCAGGGCGTAGATCAGGTGGTTGTTGGGAAACCGCACCACCGTCAGCCCGCCGCGCGGCCAGCCCGCGCCCAGGCGGTCGGCGTCGATGAAATAAGGTGCGGCACCCGTCACCCCGCGCCGCGCGGCGAGGGCGGCCACGTCGCGCGAATACCAGCGATCCTCCGCCGGGCGGTTGGACCGTAGGAACGCCCCGCCCGGTTCGGTGACGCGCAACAGGCCGGTCACGGCCACCCGGCCCGTGGGCGGGGGCGCCAGCGCGGCCCGCGCCTCCGCCGGCACGAAGCCGCGATTGACCAGCAGTGGCCAGCCGGCGTCGGTGTCGAGCGGGGTCACGACCCAGAACCCCCCGCCGAGGTCGGTGACGGCTTGAACGAAGCTGTCCGCGTTTCGACGCCAGCGGCCGGCGGTGCGGACGCGGGCATAGGCGTCGTCGCGGCCGATCGCCGGCCAGCGGGCGGGACCGGGCGCCGCGACGGGGGCGGCGGCCAGCCGGCGCTCCACCTGATCGATCAGCGTCAGCTTCCACGCCCGGCGCTCGATCTGCCAGACGCCCAAGCCGATCAGCAGCGCGACCGCCCCGAGCGCCAGCGCCCGGGCCAGGCCGCGCCGCCACATGGCTACATGCCCCCGGACATCTGGCTCATGTCGGGCATCATGTTGGCGTTCATGTGGTACATGACCCACAGCGTCCCCGTCAGCGCGATCACGACCACGATGATCGTGAAGATCAGCGCCATCATCGTCCATCCGGCCTCCGACTTGGAATTCATGTGGAGGAAGAACACCATGTGGACCACGATCTGCACCAGCGCCAGCACCATGCACAGGCCCGCCGCGACCGGCGCCGCGACGCCGCCCGCCATCACCACGCCGAACGGCACCGCGGTCAGGAGCACCGACAGCGCGAAGCCGATCAGATAGCCGCGACGCGAGCCGTGCGGGGCGTCGCCGTGCGCGTCGTGGCCGTCATGCCCGTGCGCGTCATGCGCGGCGGCGGAACGGGTGTCGGCCATCAGCGCAGCACTCCCAACAGGTAGACGAAGGTGAACACGCCGATCCAGATCACGTCCAGGAAGTGCCAGAACAGCGACAGGCATTGCAGGCGGCGCATGTTGGCGGGCTCCAGCCCGCGCATCCCCACCTGCACCATCAGCACGGTCAGCCAGATAAGGCCGAACGTCACGTGCAGCCCGTGGGTGCCGACCAGCGTGAAGAAACTGCTGAGGAAGGCCGACCGCTGCGGCCCTGCACCCTCGTGGATCAGGTGGCTGAACTCGTACAGCTCGATCCCCAGGAACGCCGCGCCGAACAGGCCGGTCGCCGCCAGCCAGCCGAGCAGCGCGCCCCGCTTGCCCTCGTCGCCCGAGATCATCGCCATGCCATAGGTCAGCGACGAGAAGAGCAGCATGGCGGTGTTCACCGCCACCAGCTTCAGGTCGAACAGGTCGCGGGGTTGCGCCCCCCCGGCATAGGCCGACCCGTACACGCCCCAGGCCGCGAACAGCATCGCGAAGATGAGGCAGTCGCTCATCAGGTAGAGCCAGAAGCCCAGCATGGTGCTGGCGCCCGGCGGATGCTCGTGCGGGTCCAGGTCGTAGAAGACGGGCTGCTCGGTGCCCGGCGGGGTGGCGACGCTGGCCATGTCAGGCCGCCCCCACGGTATTGCCGAGCTTCAGGGCAGCGGTGCGCTCGTCCTCGACACGGCGAACCTCGTCGACGGTGATGTGATAGTCGCGATCGTAGTTGAAGCTGTGGAAGATCGCGTAGCCGACCACACCCAGCAGGCTCAGGCCCGCCAGCCACCAGATGTACCAGATCATCGCCAGCCCGAACACCGCCGACAGCCCGCCCAGCACCACGCCCGCGCCCGTGTTCTTGGGCATATGGATCTCGCGGAAGTCCTTTACCGGCCGCTCGGCCTTCTGACTCTTCATGTCATACCAGGCGTCCAGGTCGCGCACGACGGGCGTGAACGCGAAGTTATAGGCGGGCGGCGGCGAGGAGGTGGCCCATTCCAGCGTGCGGCCGTTCCACGGATCGCCCGTCGCGTCGCGCAGGCTCTCGCGGTCGCGGATCGAGACGTAGATCTGCATCAGGAAGGCGGCGATGCCGACCGCGATGATCGCGGCGCCGACCGCGGCGATCACGAACCAGATCTGCAACGACGGGTCCTCGAAGTGGCGCAGGCGACGCGTCACGCCCATCAGCCCCAGCACGTAGAGCGGCGTGAACGCGACCCAGAAGCCGACGAACCAGCACCAGAAGCTCAAGCGCCCCCACCAGTCGTTCAGGCGGAACCCGAACGCCTTGGGCCACCAATAGTTGATGCCCGCGAACATCCCGAACAGCACGCCGCCGATGATGACGTTGTGGAAGTGCGCCACCAGGAACAGCGAGTTGTGCAGCACGAAGTCGGCCGGCGGCACCGCCAGCAGCACGCCCGTCATGCCGCCCACCGTGAAGGTCAGCATGAAGGCGACCGCCCACAGCATCGGAATCTCGAACCGGATGCGCCCCTTGTACATGGTGAACAGCCAGTTGAAGATCTTGGCCCCGGTCGGGATCGAGATGATCATGGTGGTGATGCCGAAGAAGCTGTTCACCGATGCGCCGGAACCCATGGTGAAGAAGTGGTGCAGCCAGACCAGATAGGCCAAGATGCAGATCACGATCAGCGCATAGATCATCGAAGTGTAGCCGAACAGGCGCTTGCCGGAGAAGGTCGACACCACCTCGCTGAACACGCCGAACGCGGGCAGGATCAGGATGTACACCTCCGGATGGCCCCAGATCCAGATCATGTTCACGTACATCATCGGGTTGCCGCCCAGCGTGTTCGTGAAGAAGTTGGTGCCGAGATACCGGTCGAGGCTGAGCATCGCCAGTACCGCGGTCAGCACCGGAAAGGCAGCCACGATCAGCACGTTGGTGACCAGCGCCGACCAGGTGAAGACGGGCATCTTCATCATGGTCATGCCGGGCGCGCGCATCTTGACGATGGTGGCGATCAGGTTGACGCCCGATAATAGCGTGCCGACGCCCGCCACCTGTAGCGCCCAGATATAATAGTCGACGCCGACGTCGGGCGAATAATCCAGTCCCGACAGCGGCGCGAAGGCCAGCCAGCCGGTGCGCGCGAACTCGCCCACGAACAGGCTGGCCATGACGATGGCGGCACCCGCCGCGGTCATCCAGAAGCTGAAATTGTTGAGGAACGGGAAGGAAACGTCGCGCCCCCCGATCTGAAGCGGCACCACGTAGTTCATCAGCCCGGTGACGAACGGCATCGCCACGAAGAAGATCATGATGACGCCGTGCGCGGTGAAAATCTGGTCGTAATGGTGCGCGTTGAGGTAGCCCTCGTTGGCGCCGAAGGCCATCGCCTGTTGCAGGCGCATCATGATCGCGTCCGCGAAGCCGCGCAGCAGCATCACGATGCCAAGCACCATGTACATGACGCCGATGCGCTTGTGGTCGACGCTGGTGAACCACTCCTTCCACAGATAGCCCCAGACGCGGAAATAGGTCAGCGCCCCCACCAGCGCGGCGCCGCCCAGCGCCACCACCACGAAGGTGGCGAGCACGATCGGCTCGTGGATGGGGAAACTCTCCAGCGTCAGCCGGCCGAAGACGGTCTTGAGCAGCGTGTCGGTGAACATGGGGTCTGCCTCAACCGAGCGCCGCGAGGGCGGCGCCGGGGATGATGGGGGTGGAACGCGGGTCGACGGCGGTCATGTCGCGGTTGGCGCGGGTGCCCTTGCCGGACTTGCCCTCGCCCTGGCCGGACGGGGCGGAGATATGGGGGGCCGACCCCTTCTCATCCGGGTCCTTCAACAGCGCGCCCTTCGCCTCGCCGGGCTGGGCGGGCCGGTCGTTGACGGGGGCGTGGCTGCCGGGATGGGCCATGTCGCGGGCCATGGCGTGGCCCATGCAGGGCTGGCCCGGCTGGACGCACATCTGGACCACGCGGTCGAACAGGCCGCGCTCGACGCTGGCGAAGCGCATGGCGGGCACCTTCTCGCTGGGCTTTTCCAGTTGCAGGTAGCGTGCGGCCTGCAACGCGCCCTGCCCCCGCCCGCCGCCGTCCTTCACCATCGCCGCCCAGCGGTCGAAACCGGCGGCGTCCGTCGCCAGCACCGGAAAGCGCATGTCGGAAAAGCCGGCGCCCGAGTAATGCGCCGAGAAGCCCTCGAACCGGCCAGGGCGGTTCATCACGGCGTGGAGCTTCGTCTCCATGCCGGGCATGGTATAGATCATGCCCGCCATGGTGGGCACGTAAAAGGTGTTCATCACGTAGGAAGAGGTCAGCCGAAACCGCACCTGGCGGTCGACGGGCAGCACCAGCTCGTTGACGGTAGCGATGCCCTGTTCGGGATAGATGAACAGCCACTTCCAGTCGAGCGACACCACCTGCACCTCCAGCGGGCGCTGGCCGGCGGGGACGGCGCGGCCGGACGCGATGCGGCCGATCGGGCGGTACGGGTCCAGCGTATGCGTGCCGACCCACGTGAGCGCGCCCAGCGCGATGATGATGAGCAGCGGCGCCGACCAGATCACCAGCTCCAGCCCCGTGCTGTGGTCCCAGTCGGGCTTGTATTCGGCGTCCGCATTCGACGCGCGATAGCGCCAGGCGAACAACAGCGTCAGCGCCATGACGGGCACGATGATGAGCAGCATCAGCCCCGTCGACCACAGCACCAGGTCCGCCTGCTGGCGCGCCACGTCGCCCGACGGGTTGAGTACCACTAGGTCGCACCCGGGCAGCAGGAGCAACGGCGCGGCCAGTGCGGCGAGACGGGAGGGAAGCGTCATGACGGACGTCAGCTAGTGACCCATGCTGCGCTGCGGTATTGGACAATTTGTCCTATCCCGCTACCGCGCCGCGCCGCCTATCTAGCGCGGTCGATCCGACCGCACGATATCCGGGAACACCAGATGGCCCAGGCCGCCGCCAATTCCACGCCCCTCGAACGCGACGCCCGCGTCATCAACACGCGTGACGACCACGAGGTGCACCCGGGCGAGATCGCCATCGGCGTGGTGATCGGGCGCACGTCCGAATTCTTCGACTTCTTCGTCTACGCGCTGGCGTCGGTGATCGTGTTCCCGGCCTATGTGTTCCCGCATCTCGACCGGCTGACCGCGACGCTGTGGAGCTTCGCGATCTTTCCTCTGGCGTTCGTCGCGCGGCCCATCGGCACGCAGATCTTCATGCGCGTCGACCGGATGTACGGGCGCGGCACCAAGCTGACGATCGCGCTGTTCCTGCTGGGCACCGCCACCTGCGCGGTCGCCTTTCTGCCCGGCTACGCCCAGGTCGGCGCGTGGTCGGCGATCCTGTTGTGCGTGTTCCGGCTGGGGCAGGGCTTGGCCTTGGGCGGTGCATGGGACGGATTGGCCTCGCTGCTGGCGCTGGGCGCGCCGGAGGGCAAGCGCGGCTGGTGGGCGATGGTGCCGCAGCTGGGCGCGCCGCTGGGGCTGATGCTGGCGAGCGGGCTGTTCGCCTTCTTTCTAGGGACGCTGTCGCCGCAGGACTTCATCGCCTGGGGCTGGCGCTACCCGTTCTTCGTCGCCTTCGCGGTCAACGTCGTGGCGCTGTTCGCGCGCCTGCGCATCGTGGTGACGCCCGAATATACCGAGCTGTTCAAGAGCCGCGAGCTGACGCCCAGCCGCGTCACCGCGACGCTCAAGGCGCAGTGGCGCAACATCGTCATCGGCGCCTTCGCGCCGCTCGCCAGCTTCGCGCTGTTCCACATGGTGACGGTGTTCCCGCTGTCCTGGGTGGTGCTGTTCACGCAGGACAGCATCACGCGCTTCCTGATGATCGAGGTCGCGGCCGGCGCGGTCGGCGTGGCGGCGATCGTCGCGTCGGGCGTGCTGGCCGATCGCATCGGGCGGCGATCGCTGCTGGGCTACACGGCGGCCGCGATCGCCGTCTATTCCGGCTTCGCGCCCCAGCTGCTGGCGGCGGGCCCGTCGGGCGAAACGGTGTTCATGGTGTCCGGCTTCATCCTGCTGGGCCTCAGTTTCGGCCAGAGTTCGGGTGCGGTAACCAACAATTTCCCCAAGCGCGCGCGCTACACCGGCGCCGCGCTCACCAGTGACCTCGCCTGGCTGTTAGGAGCGGGCTTCGCGCCGCTGGCGGCGCTGCTGCTCGCGCAGTGGCTGGGGCTGGTGGCGGCGGGCATGTACCTGTTGTCCGGCGCGGTGGCGACGCTCGTGGCGCTGGGACTGAACAAGGAACTGGCACGACGATTGGGGTGATCGCCGCTCCGGTTCCGCAACGAGAAAGGTAAATTTCATCGTCCAAGCATCGGGTTAAGGCTTTACGCGTTAGACTTGCATTAACCTTTTGCCTTCAGGAATGCCTTAGTTAACGTTTCCACCGGCCCAGCGAGTCCTGGATTCGGACGGCCAAGACAGGGGACCGATGCGATGCGCGTTTTACTGATCGAGGACGAGCCGACCACCGCCAAGGCCATCGAGCTGATGCTCGGGACCGAGGGGTTCAACGTCTACACTACCGACCTGGGCGAAGAGGGCCTGGATCTCGGAAAACTGTATGATTACGACATCATCCTGCTCGACCTGAACCTGCCCGACATGCACGGCTACGACGTGCTGAAGAAGCTGCGCGTGGCGCGTATCCAGACGCCGGTGCTGATCCTGTCGGGCGTCAACGAGATGGACTCGAAGGTGCGTTCGTTCGGCTTCGGCGCCGACGATTACGTCACCAAGCCCTTCCACCGCGAGGAGCTGGTGGCGCGCATCCACGCCGTCGTCCGCCGCTCCAAGGGCCACAGCCAGTCGGTGATCCGCACGGGCAAGCTGGCGGTGAACCTGGACGCCAAGACCGTCGAGGTCGACGGTGCGCGCGTGCACCTGACCGGCAAGGAATACGCGATGCTGGAGCTGTTGTCGCTCCGCAAGGGCACCACGCTGACCAAGGAGATGTTCCTGAACCATCTCTACGGCGGGATGGACGAGCCCGAGCTGAAGATCATCGACGTGTTCATCTGCAAGCTGCGCAAGAAGCTGTCGGTGGCGTGCGAAGGCGAGAACTATATCGAGACGGTGTGGGGCCGCGGCTACGTGCTGCGCGAGCCCGACGAGGTCCACGCCGCCAAGGTCGCCTGAACCGGCCGGCCCCGGGGGCGAAGCCCTGCGGGGTCCGACGGCTCGGGTTCCGAAGGGCCGCTACCCGCCCTTGCGCTCCCACACCCTTTGCCCGCCGACCCAGGTCTGCTCCACCCGCGTCTCGCGCAGGTCGGTGGGGCTGGCGTTGAGCGGGTCGCGGTCGACCACCACGAAATCGGCGTACTGACCGGGCGCGAGCCGCCCGAACAGCTTCTCCGCGAAACCGGCATAGGCGCCGCCCTGCGTGAAGGCGCGCCACGCCTCCTCGCGCGTGACGCGTTCCTGGGGCTGCCAGCCGCCATAGGGCTGGCCGTCCGCCCCCTGGCGCGTGAACGCCGCCGCCCAGCCAGCGAAGGGGTCGGGCGCCTCGACGGGGAAGTCGGAGCCGAACGCCAGCGGCGCGCCCGTTCGCGCCAGCGACGCCCAGGCATAGGCGCCGGGCAGCCGCGCCGGGCCCAGCCGCGCCTCCGCCATCGTCCGGTCGCTCGTCTCGTGCGTCGGCTGCATCGAGGCGACCACGCCGTTGCGGCCGAAGCGCGCCACGTCGGCGGGCGTCACCACCTGCGCGTGCTCGACCCGCCAGCGCCGGTCGCCCTTGTAGGTCTGGGCCAGCTCGTCGATCGCGTTCAGCACCTGGTCGTTGGCGCGGTCGCCGATCGCGTGGACCGCGACCTGATAACCGTCCATCGCCGCGCGGCTCATCTGGTTCTGGAGCTGGTCGTCGGTCAGGAAGCCCAGCCCCGTCTGGCCCGGCGCGTCGGCATAGGGCTGGAACAGCCAGGCGCCGCGCGACCCCAGCGCGCCGTCGGCGTAGAGCTTGGCGCCGACCAGCCTCAGCCGCCCGTCGTACAGCCACGGCGTGGGACCGGTGCCGCCGATGCGGATCGTGTCGCCGATCCCCTGGCCATAGACCATCAGCCGGACGCGAAGCCCCCCTAAGTCGCCGATGCGGCGATAGGTCATCCAGCCGTCCAGCGTCACCGACATGTCGCCCACCGCGGTGATGCCACGCGACAGGAGCAGGTCCTGCGCCTTCAAGAACGCGGCCGCCGTGTCCTTGGGGCTGGGTTGGGGCACCACCCGGTCCATCAGCGCCATCGCGCCGTCGACCAGCACACCGCTGGGCTTGCCGTCCGCCCCCTTCTCGATCCGCCCGCCGCGGGGCACGGGCGTGGCGGCGGTGATCCCCGCCTCGCGCAGCGCGGCGCTGCTGGCCCATATCGCGTGGCCGTCCGCGCGGGTCATCACGGTCGGCCGGTCGCCGACGGCGGCGTCCAGGTCGGCGGCGGTGGGAAAGCGGCCCAGGCTCCACTGCTCCTGGTTCCAGCCGCGCCCGATCAGCCATTTGCGGTCGGCATTGGCGGCGGCGTAGGCGCGCAAGCGTCCTTGCGCGTCGGACAGCGAGCGGGCAGGCGACAGGTCCAGTGTCAACAGGCCGATGCCCAGCCCCATCACGTGCCCGTGCGCGTCGACGAACCCCGGCAGCACGGTGCGCCCGTTCAGGTCCGCGCGCCAGTCGTAGCGCGGGCCGGGGTTCTTGCGCGTCACCTTGGGCGGTGCCTCGTCGGCGGGCACCAGCCGCACCACGCGGCCCTGCCCGTCCACCACCATCGCGCGGAACCGCACCACGCGCCCGTCCGCGTCCAGCGTCTCGCCCGCCAGGTTGTCGACCAGCCCGTCGGCGAATGCGGGAGCGGACAAGGCCGTAAGCAGCAGCGGCAGGAGGCGGAGGGGGCGGCGGCGGGATGCGGCGATCATGCCTATCCGCATACCCCCCGGCCTTGCCGCGCGAAAGCCGGCCCGAACTTTCGCGCGGCGGCGTGCTGGGGTAAAGCCGGGGCATGGCCAGCATAGCGATCCCCACCCCGTCCGCCCCCGTTCCGTCCGGCCCCGTTCCATCCAGCCCCGGCGCGGAGACGGCGCTGCCCGTCTCGATCGACGACGTCCGCGTCGCGCACGCGCGGATACGCGATCAACTGGTCCGTACGCCGACGCTGATCAGCCGCACGCTGTCGGGGATGACGGGCGCGGCCGTCTATCTCAAGTTCGAGAACCTTCAGTTCACCGCCGCCTACAAGGAACGCGGCGCGCTCAACACGCTGCTGCTATTGTCCGACGAGGCGAAGGGGCGCGGCGTGATCGCGGCGTCGGCGGGCAACCACGCGCAGGGACTGGCCTATCACGCCAACCGGCTGGGCGTGCCGTCCACCATCGTCATGCCGCGCAACACGCCCACCGTGAAGGTGACGCAGACCGAGGGCCACGGGGCGCACGTCATCCTGCACGGCGACACGTTCGACGCCGCCTACGCCCACGCGCGCGAGCTGGAGGCGGCGGCCGGCTACACCTTCGTCCACCCCTTCGACGACCCGCGCGTCATCGCGGGCGCGGGCACGGTGGCGCTGGAGATGCTGGAGGACGTGCCGGCGATCGACACCCTGGTGGTGCCGATCGGCGGCGGCGGGCTGATCTCGGGCATGGGCGTGGTGGCGCGCGCGTCGGGCCGCCCGATCGAGGTGGTGGGCGTGGAGGCGGAGCTGTTCCCGTCCATGTACAACCGCGTGCGCGGCACCACGCGGCCGTGCGCGGGCGACACGCTGGCCGAGGGCATCGCCGTCAAGGAGCCGGGCGCCATCACGTCGGCGATGGTGCGCGCGCTGGTCAACGACATCCTGCTCGTGTCCGAACGCCGGCTGGAGGAGGCGGTCAGCCTGCTGCTCCAGATCGAGAAGACGGTGGTGGAGGGGGCGGGCGCGGCCGGGCTGGCGGCGCTTTTGGCGAACCCCGGCCGCTTCGCCGGGCGCACGGTGGGCGTGGTGCTTTGCGGCGGCAACATCGACACGCGGTTGCTGGCCAACGTGCTGCTCCGCGACCTCGCCCGCTCGGGCCGCCTAGCACGGCTGAAGGTGCGGCTTCAGGACCAGCCGGGCGCGCTATACCAGGTCGCGCGCGTGTTCGAGCAGGAGCGCGTCAACATCATCGAGGTATATCACCAGCGCGTGTTCACCAGCCTGCCTGCCAAGGGCCTCATCACCGAGATCGAATGCGAGGCGCGCGACCGGGCGCATCTGGAACGGCTGGTGTCGGCGCTGCGCGACGCAGGGTACGAGGTGAGCGCGGTCGAGATCGCGTGAGAACAGGAATCGCCTCGAAACGCACCATAACTTAACCCCACGCTGGCATAAGCCCGCTTCCCAGCGCCCGCGACGCGCCATATGTCCGTATACACCCCAGAGGACCCCGCCGCCGGTGACCGCGCCTTTCCGCTTCCCGCGCTTCTTCGTCACCAGTCCGGCCCCCTGCCCCTATCTGCCCGGGCGGCAGGAGCGGAAGGTGTTCACGGAGCTGGCCGGCCCCCACGCGGGCGAGCTGAACGACGCGCTGGGCCGCATCGGCTTTCGCCGCAGCCAGGGGGTCGCCTATCGTCCGTCCTGCGCGGGCTGTTCGGCCTGCGTGTCCGTGCGCGTGGTGACGGACGAGTTCGAGCCCAACGCCACCCAGCGCAAGCTGATGCGTCGCCATTCCGACCTCCAGGTTTCGGCGTGCCGCGCCTGGGCGACCGACGAACAATACCAGCTGCTGCGCCGCTATCTTGGCGCACGTCACCCCGGCGGCGGCATGGCGGGCATGGACGAGGACGATTACGCCGACATGGTGGAGCATTCGCCCGTCAATTCGCTGATGATCGAATATCGCGAGCGTGCGCGGGAAGGGGCGGACGGGCGCGGACGCGGCCGGCTGGTCGCCGCCTGCCTGACCGACCGGCAGGCCGACGGATTGTCGATGATCTACAGCTTCTTCGCCGCCGACGACCCCGATCGCCAGGGCCTGGGCAACTACGTCATCATGGACCACATCGCCCGCGCGCGCGACGCGGGCCTGCCCTACGTCTACCTGGGTTATTGGGTGAAGGGCTCGGATCGCATGAACTACAAGACGCGCTACCGCCCCATCGAGATGCTGGGCCCGTCCGGCTGGCGGCGCATGGCCGACCCGGCGGCCTAAACCCCGGTTGACCCCGCCCCCGCCGCCGTGCCATCGCCGTGGCGGGAGCCGCGCGGGTATAGCTCAATGGTAGAGCACTAGCCTTCCAAGCTTGTGATGCGGGTTCGATCCCCGCTACCCGCTCCCCGCCGATCGCCAAAACAATTCAAGACGTGCTCTTTTGCAACTTGCGGGTACGGCAGCGGTGCGGTGATGCGCCCCGAGAACGCGTGCGCCGCCGCCGAAGGCGGCACCAGATCGCCCTGACGTCCGATGCCAATCGCGGTGGATGCTTCTGTTCCGGACGTCTCCGAACATCGTCCCGGTACGTTGAGCCGCCTGTCACCTCCGTGATGCGGCCACCCCGTCACGAGCGGCAATCCGGTGGCGGTGAAGCACGCCTGCGGAGGGAATGCAGCGTCGAGCGGGACGCGCGTCCGCGACGGGATGCCCTCCCCTACACCACCGATCGCCCACCCCGCTCCGATAGCTCCTGACGAGCGCCAGATCGCTCCTCGCCATCGATGGCGACCGTCCGTGCTCTGACACATCTGCCGCGGGACCACGCGACGGAGCGACCATGACGAGCCAGGATCCCAGCACCGAGGACGCGAACGACAAGTGGCTCGCCGCCTCGGGCTACCTACCCAGCATGACACCTGCGGACGACGGTCGGACGTTTACGCTGCGGCTCGTCCGGCGCCTGCGCGTCGACGGCCGGGACGAGCGCACAATCGAGGTCTGGTCTCGGACGTTCGACGACGCCGAAGCCGCGCGCCTGCTGGAGGCATGGCTGGTGTCGGAGGCGCCGCGGCTGACCGAGTACGGCCGCCTCGCCTCAATCCTCGGCCCCGGGAGCCTGGACCGGCTGATGGAGGCCCGGCTGGCCGCGGCGGCGGCCGAGCAGGCGAAGCGCGCCGCCGCCAAGGCGGAAAAAGCGCGCCCGCACCATCTGACTGGTGCGCGACGAGGTCGGGGCGTCCAACCGACCCGTGCTCGACCTCCTGGCAGGGCGGTGACCAGGCCAAGCCGTTCCTGCTGGTCAAGGCGGGGTTCGGCGATCAGTTGCTTGAGTTGCGTCGCGGTGACCCCGGCGCGGACCCGCGCGATCCGCTCGACGCACGGTACAGATCAGCATAGGGGGCGGCGGTGGCAAGCATGGACGCCGCTCCTTCGAGCATCCATGTAGCTCATGTGAGCAGGTGTTCGTGTTGGGGTCGAGCGCAGGTCGTCATGCCCTCCGACCCACTCGCATAGGTACATGCATACGAGCCGATAGGCCGACATATACATTCACCGTCGACATATCATAAACACCGATCGGGAGCCGCCCCGCCCGGACGGCTCCCCCTCTCGCCTAGCCCGCCTGGACCGGCACCGTCGCGGCCCGGCGGCGGCGCATCGTGCCCCCCGCCATGCCCAGCCCCAGGATCATGCTGGCCCAGGTCGCGGGCTCGGGCACGGCGCCGGGCAGGACGGAGTCCAGCCGGACCAGGATGAACTCGTTGTTGTCCGCCACGCCGGGGCCTCGGCCCCCGCCCCCGGGGAAATTATTGTCGTTGACGATCAGCAGCGTCTGCGCGTCGACGGCCAGCACGCTCTCGATGGTCACGAACGGAAAGGTAAAGCCGGTGCTGCCGTCGCGGTTCAGGTCGTTCGGATCGGCGATGTCGAGCAGGTCCAGCACGTTGCGCTTGAGAAGGCGGCCGTTCGCGTCAACTTGATCCAGATCCACCAGGAACACGCCCTTGAACCGCGCGGCCGCGCCGCTGCCGCCGTCGCGCTCGATCACCAGGAAGCGCCGGTCGTCCAGCGCCGTCATCTCACCGATGTTGGTACCGCCGGTCAGTTCATAGGTATAGCGCTCGTCCGTGAACGCGCCGGCCGCGACGTCGAAGGCGTTGATGCGGAGCGTACGCGCCGCGTCGCCCGCCACCGTTGCCTCCAGCAAAGTATAAAGCTTCGTGCCGCCCGGCGTGATCGCCATCCCCTCGAACCCGCCGCTGCGCGGCAGGTTGGCGGCGCCGGACGGCAGCGGGCTGTCGGGCGACTGTACGCCCTGCACCGGCTGCCGGTTCACGAACGGCCCCGTATAGCCGCTGCCCGCGATTCCGAACTGGCCCGACGTGGGGCCGGCGATGAAGGTCGCGGCCGGCAGCGACGCGTAGCCGACCAGCGTCGCGGCGGGCGCCGCGGCGGGCATGCACAGCGCAGCGGCGGCGCGGAACAGGTGCTTCAGGCGCATGAACGGTTCTCCCTCTTCTCCGGCCGTGTGCCGGGCAAGGGTGACACGGGCGCGTCTTAACCATGACAGATCAGGTGGTACAGCGGGTTGCCGTTGGACTGAACAGGCACGGATCCGATCATCGCCCACCTGTATAAGTGTCGGCAGGCAGATCTGTGGGCCGACCGATCGTCGTTAATGCGTGATTTGACCAGAATTTAATCTTTTCCGCCGAGAACGCCGATTGAAATCCGGTTTCTGGGGGTACGTACAGGTGAAGTCTTCGGCCATTCGGCTGCCGCGTCGGCGGTTCGTGAAGCTCAGGGGCAATGTGGTGGAGCTGGCGGTCGGGCTGCTCGTCACCTCGATGCTCCAGTCCAATGCGGCGCACGCCGCGACGCTGCCCGCCGGCGATGCGACCGCGCCCGTGCAGCCGGCGGTCGATCTGCCCGCCACGCTCAAGGCCGTCGATCCCGACGCAATCCGGAACCTGACGATCGACGAGTTGAAGGCGTTGCTCGACGCCAAGACGCTGGCCGCACTGGGGTTGGACGCGGGCTTCCTCGATCAGCTCGACGCCGACGCGTCCGGCGCGATCCGTCGGCTGGAAGCGGCGTTCCGCGACAAGATCAAGGCGGTCGCTAAGAACGAGGCCAAGATCGCCGCGGCCGGTGACGGCCATCACGATGCCGGTCACGACGCGCACGACCGCGAGGGTTCGGAGACGCACCACGAGTCCGGCTTGCTGGCGGGCCTGTCGCCGCTGCTGCTGCTCGCCGGGCTGGCGGTGGCGGGCGGCGCCGTCGCGCTGGCGGCCGGCGGCGGCGGTGACGATCGCGACGACACCCCTGCCCCCGCCCCCAACGCCGCCCCCGTCGCCGCCAACGACGCGGTGACGACCAGCGAGGACACCGCCGTCACCTTCGACGTGCGGACCAACGACAGCGACGCCAACGGCGGCACGCTGGCGGTGACGCAGATCAACGGCACGGCGCTGACCACCAGCAGCCCGGTCGCGATCACGGGCGGCACGATCTCCTTAGGCGCCGACGGCCGTCTGACCTTCACCCCGGCCGCCAATTTCAACGGCACGCCGTCCTTCACCTACACCCTGTCCGACGGGCAGGGCGGCACCGCGAACGCGACGGTCAACCTGACCGTTTCCGCCGTCAATGACGCGCCGGTCGCGAACGCGGACAGCTTCACGACCGCGGAGGACACCGCGGTCACCATCGCCGTGCGTGCGAATGACACCGATGTCGACGGCGACCCGCTGGTCGTGACGCAGGTCAACGGCACCGCGATCACCGCGACCACGGGCGTGACCGTCAACGGCGGCACCGTCACGCTCGATACGGCGGGCAACCTGGTCTTCACGCCGGCGGCCAACTTCAACGGCACGCCGTCGTTCACCTACACCGTTTCGGACGGCCGCGGCGGGACCGCCACGGCGACCGTCAGCGGCACGGTGACGCCGGTCAACGACGCGCCGGTCAACGCGCTGCCCGTCACGGTCGGTGCGGTGGCACAGGGGGCCGCGGTCGTGATCCCGGGGCTGTCCGTGTCGGACGTCGACGGTGACGCGGGAACCTTTATCACCCGCCTGTCGGTGCAGCACGGTACGCTGATCGCGGCCACGGTGCCGGGCGGTGCGACGATCGCGGGCAGCGGGTCGGGCGCGGTGACGCTGACCGGCACGCTGGCGCAGGTCAACGCGTCGCTGAAGGCGATCAGCTACACCAGCGCCGCGGGCTTCAGCGGGGCCGAGACGCTGACCGTCTCCACCAGCGACGGCCAGCTGACCGACACCGACACGCTGCCCCTGACGGTGGCGCAGGTCACGCAGGGCGTGGTCATCGACGGCTACGTCGCGGGCGCGCGCATCTTCTTCGACGCCAACGGCAACGGCCAGTATGACGAGGGCGAGGTGGTCGCGACCACCGACGATCAGGGTCGTTTCGTCCTGGTCGGCGAGCCGCGGGGGACCATGGTGGCGCTGGGCGGCACCAACACCGACACCGGCCTGCCCAACACCATCGCCTTGAAGGCGCCGGCGGGGTCGGCGGCGGTCACCCCGCTGACCACGCTGGTCGCATCGCTGGTGGAGGCGGGCGCCGACCTGAGCGCCGCGCAGGCGCAGGTCGCCCGCGCGTTCGGCCTGCCCCAGGGGCTAGACCTGACCAGCTTCGACTTCCTGTCGGCGGGCAACGACCCGGCGCTGGCGTTCCAGGTGCAGAAGGTCGCGCTCCAGATCGCGACGGTGATGATCCAGGCGCAGGCGGCGGGCGTCGGCCCGGCCGCGGTCGCCGGCCTGGCCCAGCTGGCGAGCGGGGGCGCGGCGATCGACCTGGGCGACCCGGCCCGGCTGACCGCGCTCTTGACCGCGGCGGGCGCCGACCCGGACGCGGCCGCGGCCGCGGCGCAGAAGGCGGCGTCGATCAACCTGGCCATCGCGGCCGCGACCTCGCCCGGCGCGCTGGTCGACACGGTGCGCGACCTGAACCGACCCAACGCCGACCTGCCCCCGATCGCGCTGGCGGACGCGGGCAAGTTCGGCCTGGGCGTGCCCGCCACCATGGCGGTGCTGGCCAACGACAGCGATCCCGAGGGCCGCAGCTTGAGCGTGGTGGCGGTCGACGGCCGCCCGATCGCGATCGGCCAGTCGATCGACGTCGCCAACGGAACGGTGACGCTGGGCGAGAACGGGGTGCTGACCTTTACCCCGGCGAACGGCTTCCTGGGCAGCCAGAGCTTCACCTACACCGTCGCCGACGCAGCGGGCGGCACCACCACCGCGACCGCGACGGCCAGCCTGGCGGGGCCGGTGCTGCCGGTGTCGGCCGACCGGATCGACTTCGCGGTCGCCAACGCGCCCGAACTGGCGGCGGCCGGCGTCCACACGCTGGACGCGACCGGCGACGCGGCCACGCTGTCCGACGCGCAGGCGCAGGCGCTGATCGGCGCGGGGATCGACTTCGCGGAGGGCGACACCGTCACCCTCCAGGCGGACGGCACGGTCCTCAACACCTCGTTGAAGGGCCTTCAAGCACTGCACGTCGACGCGATCGCGGTCGGCGCGGGGGTGTCGGTGCTGGCGGTGGACGCCGGCGGCACGCTGGGCTCGCTGAGCGCGGCCGACCTGCCGAGCTTCGTGGTGGCGCAGAGCGACGCGGCGCTGGACGTGACGCTGACGGTTTCGGGCGGCCTGATCGACCCGGCCACCGACCTGACGGCGGTCGCTGCCGCGCTGGGCGCGGCCGGGATCGATCACCTGGGCGTGGCCGGCGACGGGCGCATCGCGCTCAGCCTGCCCCAGGCGACCGCGCTGGCGGCCGGCGGGCTGGACTTCGCCGCCGCGGCCGACGTGACGCTGGACGTCGATGCCGGTTCCGCGGTGGCGCTGGCGAACGACCCGGCGCTGCTGGCGGGGCTGCGCGTCGACCACCTGGACGTGGCCGGCGACGCGGTGACGATCGACGACGCGGCGGCCGCGCGGCTGGTCGCGGCGGGCGTGGACTTCGTGGCCGCGGACGACGTCACCCTCCAGGCGGACGGCACCGTCCTCAACACCTCGCTCAAGGGCCTCCAGGCGCTGCACGTCGACGCGATCGCGGTCGGCGCCGGGGTCACCGCGCTGGCGGTGGACGCGGGCGGCACGCTGGGTTCGCTGAGCGCGGCCGACCTGCCGAGCTTCGTGGTGGCGCAGGACGACGCGGCGCTGGACGTGACGCTGAACGTCGAGGCCGGCACGCTCGA
>Ga0325401_1001828_pt1 | contig 18392 bp, 18 predicted proteins | sample PopdelMetagenome_FD_205666 | JGI IMG/M metagenome (GOLD analysis project Ga0325401, IMG submission 205666) | Populus deltoides microbial communities from Bellville, Georgia, United States - Xylem-PdKOR-R2 | ecosystem: Host-associated > Plants > Phyllosphere > Stem > Wood/Secondary xylem | place... | reverse complement strand
CCGTCGACCACGAAGGTTTCGGGCACCCCCGACGACCCCAGCGACAGCTGCACCGCGCTGGTCGGGTCGTCGCCGATCCGCTGGTAAGGGTCGCCGTTGCGGCTGAGAAAGCCCGCCACCGCCGCAGGCGTGTCGCGCACCGCGATCGCGTCCACCGCCACCCCGATCGCCTGCAACCGCAGCAGTTGCGGCGCCTCCGCCACGCACGGCACGCACCAGCTGGCGAAGACGTTGAGCAGATGCGGCCGCCCCGTGAACGCCGCGCTCGCCGCGCCCGGCTTGCCCGCAACGATCGGCTTCAGCGCGAATGCGGGCAGCGCCGTCCCCACCAGCCGCGACCGCACCGTCCGGTCCGCGGGCCGCCACAGCCCGACCGCGATCAGCGCGAACAGCAGAACGAAACCGATCAGCGGCACCCAGAGCAGGACCCGCCCCTTCACCGCGCAACCCCCTGGCGCCCGCGCCGCACCCGCCCGACCAGCGACAGCAGGCCGCCCAGCGCGATCAGCCCGCCCCCCGCCCAGATCAGCGTCACGAACGGCTTCCACCACAGCCGCAGCTGCCACCGCCCGTCCTCCCCGGCCTGCCCCAACACCGTGTAGAGCTGCCCGTCCGGCCGGGTCGCGATCGCGCTCTCGCTGGTGGTGGTCACCGGATTGGCGAAGTATCGCTGTTGCGGGAACAGCACCACGGCCGTGCTTCCGCGCGTCGCGGTCAGCCGCGCCTGCAACGCCGACCAATTGTCCCCCACCACCGGCTGGATCCCGTCGAAGCGCACCCGCCACGGTCCGACCCGCGCCGCCTCGCCCGCGCGGATCGCGGTCAGCGTCTCGGCGGTGAACGCCGCGTCGCACGCCATCCCCGCCAGGCTCACCGCGATGCCCAGGTGCGACACCACCATGCCCCAGGTGAACAGCGGCGTACGCAGCAGGTTGCGTCCGGCCAGCGGCGCGACGCTCGCCACCGCCAGCCCCGCCGCCAGCGCCAGCCCGGCGAAGGGCAGCACCCCGACCGGGCCCGCCAGCGCGAACAGCCCCGCGCCCGCGAACGCCGCCGCCGCGATCGGCCAGGTCAGCCGCGCGATCACCGCCGCCGCCTCGTCCCGGCGCCACCGCACCAGCGGCCCCGCCGCCATGGCCGCGACCAGCGCCAGCGCCACCGGTCCTGCCGCCTTGTTGAAGAAGGGTGGCCCGATCGACAGCTGCACCCCGAACGCGGCAGCCACGATCGGGTAGAATGTGCCGATCAGCACCACCCCCAGGATCACCGACAGCAGCAGGTTGTTGACCACCAGCCCGCCCTCGCGGCTGACGAACTCGAACGTCGCGCCCGCGCGCACCGCCCCGATCCGCCACGCGAACAGCGCCAGCGCGCCGCCGATGTAGAGCCCCAGCAGCGCCAGGATGAACAGCCCGCGGCTCGGATCGACCGCGAATGCGTGGACGCTGGTCAGCAATCCCGACCGGACGATGAAGGTCCCCACCATCGACATCGAGAAGCCGACCACCGCCAGCATCACGGTCCAGGCGCGCAGCCCGTCGCGGGTCGCCAGCACCGTTACCGAATGGAGCAGCGCGGTGGCGGCGAGCCACGGCATCAGCGACGCGTTCTCCACCGGGTCCCAGAACCACCAGCCGCCCCAGCCCAGCTCGTAATAGGCCCAGTACGACCCGGCGGTGATCCCCAGCGTCAGGAACACCCAGGCGCCCAGCACCCAGGGCCGCATCGCCCGCGCGAACGCCGGCCCGACCTCGCCCGTCACCAGCGCCCCGATCGCGAACGAGAATGCGACCGACAGCCCGACATAGCCCGCGTAAAGCGTGGGCGGGTGAAAGGCGAGACCCGGGTCCTGCAACAGGGGGTTGAGCCCGGCGCCATCGCGCGGCGCCGGCACCACCCGCTCGAACGGGTTCGACGCCCACAGCAGAAAGGCGTAGAATCCCAGCGCGATCGCCGCCTGTCCGCCCAGCGTCGCCGCCAGCGTTCGCGGCGACAACCGCCGCTCCAGCACCGCAACGCCCGCGCCCGCGATCCCCAGGATCGTGACCCACAACAGCATCGAGCCCTCGTGGTTGCCCCACGCGCCCGCGAACCGGTACAGCCACGGCTTCAACGAATGGCTGTTCTCGACCACCAGCCGCACCGACATGTCGGAGGCGAGGAACACCCCGATCAACGCCGCCATCGCGACCACCGCCATCACCCCCTGCACGATCGCGACGGGCCGGGTCGCGGCAAGCAGTGCCTCCGCCAACGCCCCCCCGCTTGCCCCCAGGGGCCGTTCTTCTCCACCCGCCACGCCGACCGGCGCAACGCGGGCGCGGCTCCGCACCCCCAGCACCGCCAGCGCCAGCTGCAACGCCGCCAGCGCCCCCGCCAGCCACAGCGCCGCCAGTCCCGCCTCCGCCATCACCGGTCCCCCCTCACCGGTCCAGCGTCTTCGTTTCGTGCATCGCACCCGCTTGCGTCTTCACCAGCGGCGGCGGCATGTAGTTCTCGTCATGCTTGGCGAGCAGGTTGGTGGCGCGAAAGCTGCCGTCGCGCACGAACTCCCCTTCCGCCACCACGCCGGACTTCTCGCGGAACAGGTCCGGCACGATCCCGGCAAAGGTCACGGGGGTAGTCGCTCGCCCGTCGGTCACCACGAAGCGCACCGTCACCCCGTCGCCCGCGCGGCGGACCGACCCGGCTTCCACCATGCCCCCCAGCCGCACCGCCCGCCCCAGCGGCAGGCCGTCGCGCCGCACGTCGGACGGCGCATAGAAGAACGCCGCCTGATCCTTCAGCGCCGACAGCGCGAGCAGTGCCGCCGCCACCACCGCGAGCAGCGCCAGCCCGACCAGCACCAGCCGCTGGGTCTTGGCGGTCATTGCCGCGTCGCCCCGCGCTCGGCCCGGCGCATCGCGGCAAAGCTGAGCGCGAGCAGCCCCGCCGCGCCTCCCAGCGCGACCGCATAGGCGGCGATCACGAACGGCCACTGGCTCAACCGTCCGTCCTCACGCCCTGGCCATCCGCCGCAGCCGCGCCTCGGCCCGCGCGGTCGCCAGCATTGCGCGCATCCGCATCAGCACGATCCCGGCGAACACCAGCGTCAGCCCCGCGCCCGTGAACCCCAGCGGCCACAGGATCGCGGTGTCAATGCTCGACCGGGTCAGCCCGATCGACGGGCCCTGGTGCAGCGTGTTCCACCACACCACCGAATAGCGGATCACCGGCAGCAGCACCGTCCCCGCGATCCCGTACAGCGCCGGGATACGGCCGTCGCCACCGCGTTCGGCATCGGCGCGGGCGAGCGCGATGTACCCGCAATAGACGAAGAACAGCAGCAGCATCGACGTCAGCCGTCCGTCCCACTGCCACCACGTCCCCCAGGTCGGCCGTCCCCAGATCGATCCGGTGACAAGGCAGATCGCCGCAAACGCCGCCCCCGGCCCCGCGATCGCCCGCGCCGCGACATTGGCGAGCGGATGCCGCCACACCAGATACCCGATCGACGCAACGGCGAGCCCGCTCCACCCGCCCATCCCCAGCCACGCGGCGGGGACATGGACGTACAGGATGCGCACTGTCTCGCCCTGAAGGTAGTCGGGCGGTGTCATCGTCAACCCCGCCCACGCCCCGAACGCGGTCAGCGCCAGCCCCACCCAGACCAGCACCGGCGTCAGCGGCCGCGCGATCTTGAGGAACGTCGTCGGGTTGGCGAGGGCATGAAGGGCAGGCACGGTCGACGCCGCCCATAAGCCAGAACGCCGCCCGCGTCACCAGCGACTTGGCGGTCCGGCCGTCAGCCGCGGTCGACAGCGCCCTGCACAGGCCAGCCGGCTTTCCCGCTTGGGATCGAATATCGGAAAGGCGCTGACGTTCTCGTATTTTGTTTCGCAGAGGTAAGGGGCTCGGCCAGAAAATGGTCAAAAATGTACGCTAATGTATGACAATGGCAGAAAAAGAACCCTGTTTGCTTGGCGCGCTGGCTTAGATGAGCGGTTCGTTCTTGCCTCATCGACCGCGATATCATCATCTGCGCGGGTCTGCCCACGCGGCGCGTCAGGGAGTTCACACGATGGGTATGTTCATTCGGGCGGGCGTCGGAGCGCTCCTCTTCACCGCAATCGCTTTGCATGCACAGACCGTAGTGCCGGTGCCCGCAAGTCCCGAAGCCGACGTTCCTGTCTTTCCGGCGAGCATCGTTGACCGGCCATACAAGGTGTTGGGTGAGGTCAAGATAAAATCGCAAACCGATGTTGCCCGTGAGCTTTGGACGCGCGCGAAGAAGATGGGCGCCGATGCGGTCATTACCGCTGATTTCGGTGACCGAAGCGGCGCAGCTGTTAAGTTCACGGCACCCGCACCGGACGGGCGCTAAGCGCCTCGTAATTTCAGACCAGCAGCGGCGGTGAGAGAGAAATCGAAAACGTACGCTAAGCCCTCGTCCGCCCCGATTGGGAACCTTTTATGGGAGTCCGATGTCGCCAATCGCGCTGACGGACACCTGCAGGTTTTCCTTTCTCAAAACCTGTTCCCGATTCAAGATTCCCGAAACTGCCGATTTCGACGGGAAAACGGGAAAGCGCCTCGCGACGCAATGGCTGCTCCAAGGGGGTGAACGCCTACCCCCGCCCGATCAACCGCGCCGCGATCGCGTCCGCCACCTCTGCCGCCGGGCGGCCGGTACGCTCGCTCTCGTCCCACACCTCGTTCAGCCGGCCGGGGATGCGCGCGATCCGGGCCATCACCTCGGCCTCGTCGCCCTGGCCCAGATACTCCAGCCCGACGTTGATGATCCCGCCCGCGTTGATGACGTAATCGGGGGCGTACAGGATGCCGCGCGCGTGCAGCCGGTCGTAATCCTCGCGCGTCGCCAGCTGGTTGTTCGCCCCGCCCGCGACCACCTTGACCGCCAGCGTCGGGATCGTCGCCTCGGTCAGGATCGCGCCCAGCGCGTTGGGGCTGAAGATATCCGCCTCCACCCCCAGGATCGCCCCCGCCGCGACGTGACTGGCGTTCAGCTGCTCCGCCAGCGCCTTGGCACGGCCCGCATCGACATCGGCCAGCGTCAGCACCGCGCCGTCCTTCGCCAGCAGCCTCGCCAAACCCCCGCCGACCGACCCCACGCCCTGGATCGCGACGCGAACGCCCTTCATGTCGCCCGCGCCGAGGCCCCGCGCGGCGGCGGCCTTGACCCCCAGGTACACGCCATGCGCGGTGTACGGCCCCGGATCGCCCCCCGCCGCGCCGCTCGCGACCGGCAGGCCGGAGACATAGCGCGTCTCCCCGGCGATCACCTTCATCCGCGCTTCGGACATGCCGACGTCCTCGGCGGTGACATAGCGCCCGCCCAGCGACTCGACCCCGCGCCCGAACGCCTCGAGCTGTTGCGTCGAGATCGTGTCCCCCGGCCGCGCCGCCAAGATGACGCCCTTGCCCCCGCCCAACTCCAGGCCCGCCATCGCGTTCTTGTAGCTCATGCCCCGCGACAGGCGCAGCGCATCTGTGACGGCGCCTTCGTCGCTGGCATAGTGCCAGAAGCGCGCCCCCCCCGCCGCCGGCCCCAGCTTGGTCGAATGAATTGCGATCACCGCCCGCAGGCCCGAGCCCGCGTCGGTAAAGGCGTGCACCCCTTCATGGGCGTCGAAATCGGGAAGGTCCCACAGCGCGGCCATAACGGCTCCTGCTCAGATCGTTGCGTTCACGCGCAATAATCTTAGCCGTGCACAAACGCCAGCAGGAAAGGGAATGGGGCGACCGACGGGACTTGAACCCGCAACTTCCGGCATCACAAGCCGGCGCTCTAACCAATTGAACTACGGTCGCCGCGCTGCTGCGGCCCCTAGCGGCACCCCGGCGGCGGCGTCAAGGGTGCGATCGCCCTCACCCTTCGCCGTTCAGAACCGCCCCTCCGCCACCAGCCGATACCCGTTCCCCGCCGCCACGAACCCCAGCCGCGTCAGCCGCTCCGCCGCCGCCGGATCGGCCGCGCCCAGCACGAATTCCGCGCGATAGCGGCCATCGCCCTCCACCCGCAACGTCACCCCGTCGCTTCCCGCCTGCCCGGTCAACGGCACCAGCAGCGCCGCCCCCTCGCACCGCACGCTGCCCGCGACTTCGGGCGGCAGCGTCACGCCCGCCGGCCCCGCACCCAGCGTCGCGCGCACGCGCCCCGTCGCTTCGCGGCACGCGCCATCGTCGAAGCGGACGCTGACCCCGTCCAGGTCGAGCGCGGTGACCGGAAGCGGCTGGAACGGGCTCGCCGCCGCCAGCCCGGCGGACAACCCGTCCACCCCGAACCCGTGCCGCCCCAGCGTCACCCGCCCATGCAACGCCCGCCCAGCACCCTCCGCCGTCCCGGCTCCGTCCAACGCGACGGTCAACCGCCCGACCAGCAGGCCCCACGGCGAGACCCGCGCGTCGAGGTCGCCCAGCGCCAGCGCCCCGACCCGAGCCTCGGCGAGCGACCCGGCCCAGACGCTACCGTCCACCCGCCGCGCCGACAGCCCCAGCGCGTCCGCCCCCGCAACACCTAGCGCCAGCCGCAGCGGCACCAGCGCCAGCAGCGCGACCAGCAGCAACGCCCCGAACAGCGCCGCCGGCCCCGTCCGCAACCGCACCCGCATCACGATCGCCGCGCCCTGAGCACCAGCTGCGCCGCCACCGACCGGTCGCCATTGTCGGTCAGCGTCGCCTGCTCGACCAGCACGCCCGCCGCCTCCATCGACGCCAGCCACCGGGTCAGCGCCCCCGGCCGCGCGGTCGGCACCCGCACCCGCACCCGGTCGGGTCCGTCCTCGCTCAGGTCGCCGAGCGGAAACCCCGCCTGGTCCGCCCGCGCCCGCACCGTGTCGGCCAGGCTCGCCCCCAACGGTGCCAGTCGGCCCCCGGCGCGGATCGCCGCCACCGCCGCCTCCGCCTCGCCCAGCCGCACCACCGCCGCCGCGTGCCGCTCCTCCGTGCTCGACAGCGCATCCCCCACCGGCCGCACGATCCCCGCCCACACCAAAGTCACCGCCAGCAGGACGACCATCACGACCAGCAGCCGCTTCTCGCGCAGCGACCGCGCGTCGAACCATGGCTTCAGCCCGGTCATGGCGCCCGCACCGTCATCTCGCCCGTCACCCGTCCTCCCGCCGACTGGAAGGTGCCGGCGTCGACCCGGAACCCCTGCGCCTCGATCGCGCGCTTCAGGTCGGTCGCCTCCACCTCGCGCGCGGTCGCGACCGACAGGCGCAGGTCGCCGCTCGGCTGGAAATCGAGCGCGGTCACCTCCGCCCCCGGCACCCGCCGCACCCCCGCGAACGTCGCCGCGACCGTGCCCGCAAAGCCCAGCCCCGGCCCGCGTACCCGCCCCAGCCGCTCGGCGAGTTGCCGGTCGGCGTCGACCACCGTGTCGCCGCGCCTCAGGCCGCTCGCCGCCACCTGATCCGCTTGGCGCTCCAGCGCATCGGCCGCGAACCCGTATTTCGCGATCCGCACCAGATCGATCGCCAGCGTCACCAGCAGGATGGCTCCCACAAGCGCCCCCGCGCGCCGCACCGCGCGCCAGTTGATCCCGCGCCGCCGCCGCCGCGCGAACGGCCCCTGCCTCAGGTCCAGCGGCGGCGCGCCCGCTCCCGCGACCAGCGCCGCCTCCACCGCATCCGCCCCCAACGTGACAGGTGCGACGCCGCCAGTCACCAGCTCGGTCAGCCGCGCCTCGTCGGCAAAGCCTGCGCCCCGCCCCCGCACCAAACCCCATCCGCACAGCTCGGCGCGGACGAAGCCCTCGTCGGGCGCAGGCACCAGCATCGCCGCGGGCACCACCGCGACCGGATCGATCCCCGCCCGTGCCAGCCCCGCCAGCCAGCCGGTCATCGCCGCGGGATCGACCACCGCCACCGCGCGCTCGCCATCCGTCTCCGGCCCGACCGCGACATGCAGGTCGGTCGCGGCGCTCGCCTCGGCCACCACGATCCGTGCCGCCGCCGCCGCCTGCGCAGGTGATCGCGCGGGCAGCGCCGCCCAGTGCAGCGTCACCGCGTCCGCCGGCGCCACCGCCACGACCGCGTCCGCGACCGGCAGCCCGCGTCCGCGCGCCAACACCGCATGGTCGTCGACGGTCACCCAGCGCGCATCCGCCAGGTCGTCGGCCAGAAAGAACAGGGTCCGGGTCACTCCTCCCCCCATTGCCTCCAGACGAGGCGCGCAGGCAAGCGGGTCGCGTCCACCAATGCGCGTTCGTGCAGCGGCGGCCCCGCGCCGGTCACGTCCACCTCCAGCGCGAACCAGCGCGACGTCACCCCGCTCGCCCCGGCCGCGCCCGATCCGCCGGGCAGCGCATCGGCCCAGAACCGGTCGGCATTGGCATAGCCCTGCGCCGGCCGCCGCAGCAGCGCCGCCCGCGCACCTTCCACCGACAGCGTGTCGGGCGCGAGCATCGCCAACAGCGGCGCCTGTTCGGGGGTCAGCGTGTTGACGTTGATCCGCGCCGGCTCCGCCATCGGCAGCGCACACAGCCAGGGTGCCAGCGTCCGGTACAGCTCGGGCGTCATTCCCGATACCGCCCGCAACTCGCTGGGATCACTCATCAACGTACCCGCGGTACGATAGGGCGACGACTGGCGGGTGTAGCTCGCATCCTCCGCACCCTGCGCCTGCGCGTCGCCATCGCTGTCGATCCAGTCCGCCGCGCCCGCCGCAACCTGCTCGGCAACCTGGGCAGGCGCGCCGACCAGCCGCATCAGCCGCGCGAACTGCGCCCGCATCAGCGGATCGCTCTGATACACGCCCGGCGCAACAGCCGTCACCAGCCCGTTGAGATTGAAGCAATTGCTCCCGTCGCGCACCCGCGCCACCGCCTGCCCCCCGCCCGGCAGCGGCAGCCCGAACGGTCGCCCGCTCCACCCGCCCACCAGCGTGATCCGCCCGGGATTGGCCGCCAGCAACGAATCGATCCGCGACAGCGCCAGCGCCTCCCCCGCCCGCGCGAAGCTCCGCGCCTGTTCGACCTGCCCGGCATTGCCCGCCAGCCGGGTCGCGAGCCGCAGCTTCTCCAGCGCCGCCCCCGCGATCACCGCCACCACCGCCACGAGCAGCAGCACCGTCAGCAACGCCGCCCCCCGTTCACCTTCACGCTCAGCGTGACGCACCGGGCGTCCCCGAAGGCGTCGGACTCGGCTCAGGCGGAGCAGGCACGGCATAGCTCGTCCCCACCACGAACAACTGCCGGTAACTCACGCCAGACGCTCGCGAAATCGACAGCTCCACCGCATCGGGCAACGGCACGCCGACCGCCCCGTCCCACCGATCGCTCCACGCCCCGCGATAGCGATAGCGCAGCCGGACGGCGCGTACCTGCTCCAGCATCGTCGCCGGGTCGAGCGGCTGCGCCCCGTCGAGTTGCGGCCAAGCGGTCCGCACCAGCCGCCCGTCGTTCAGGTCCCATCGCACCTTCTGCGCAGACGGCCGCGCCGCGCCGTCCAGGTTGCTCCACCCCCCACGCACCAGCGCCACCGAGTCAGCCTCCCCCACGAACGCAGGCAGCAGCACCCCGCCCGCATCGCGCGCCGGCCGGTTGGTGGCCTGCGCCAGATCCGCCGACAGGATCGACCCGGTCCGCGCCAGCGCCGCCAAGTCGTCCAGCTTCGCCCCCCCGCTCGCCTGCGCCCGCACGCTGAACGACAGGATCGCCACCCCCGCCGCCACGATCATCCCGAAGATCAACAGCGCGACCATGACCTCCACGAGGGTAAACCCGGCCTCAGTGTGGGAGCGTCCCCCTTTCCCGTTCGTGCTGAGCTTGTCGAAGCACCGTTCGTCCACGCGCAGGCACGCCGAGCCCGTCACTCGCCCGCGCCCCCACGCCGCACCGCCACCGTGCGCCCCAGCACCGTGCCGCGATCATCCGCGACCGCCACGTCGATCCGCACGATTCCCGCCGCTCCCGTCGGCGTCACGTCGCGCTGCCACCGCCAGCGCCGCCCGCCATTGACCTCGCTCCCCGACGCCCGCCCCACCACCGGCGCGCGGACATCGGTCAGCGCCTCGACCGCGACATTGCTCGCCACCATCCGCGCGGTCAGCGTCGCATCGACGGTCGCCGCGCCCCGGATCGTCGCCCCCTCCAGGCGGATCAGCGCCATCGCCGCCAGGCTGAACACTGCCAGCGCGACCATGATCTCCACCAACGTGAAGCCGCCCTGTCGCGCGTTCCGCGCGCGACAGGGCGCCCCCGCGAAGGCGGGGGCCCAGAGCCAAGAGCACCGCCGCCCATGTGTCGGAGATCCCGCAAAGTCACCCATCGACCCGGACGCTCCCGTCCCCACCGATCGACACCCCCGTTTCCTGCCCGCCACGCTCCAGCCGCACCTCCGCCGGTCGATCCGCCAGCCCGGTCGGGTCAAAGGTGACGCGCAGCTGCGGCGCGGGCAGCCGCGCGGCGGTGCCCTCGGCCCAGCGCTCGACCCTCAGCGGCTTGTCCGCCATCGGCGTCCATCGTCCAGCGACCCGCCGGTCGAAGCCATAGCCGCCGCCCGTCACCCACAGGCTCACCGGCGTCGCCTCAACGATCGCGAGGTCGTGCGCCGCCCGTACCCGCACCGCGAACCGCGCCGCCTCGTCGGCGACGCGCCCGCGCGGATCGGGCATCGCCAGCACCGCCACCCCTGCCGCCAGCCCGATCACCGTCACCACCACCATCAGCTCGACCAGGGTGAAGCCGCAATCCAACGGAGGCTTGGCGGACCCAAGGGCAGCCTTCGCCCCGCCGTCACCCCGGACTTGTTCCGGGGTCCATCTCTCCACGCATGGCACGGCCCGCTGCACCATGGATGCCGGATCAAGTCCGGCATGACGACAGGTGGCCGACGGACGAGCTCACTGCCAGCTGCCGATATCGGCGTTGATCCCCTCGCCGCCTTCCTTGCCGTCGGCGCCATAGGTCCATACGTCCGCCTCGCCATGCTGCCCCGGCGAGGCGTACAGGTATGCCCGCCCCCACGGGTCCTCGGGCAACCGCTTGAGGTACCCGCCCCGCTGATAGCGCGATGGATCGGCCAGCCCCGCCGGCGCGCTCGCGAGCGCGGGCAGCCCCTGCGCGGTGGTGGGATAGGCGAGCAGCTGAAGTTTATACAGCTCCAGCGCGTTCTCGATATTGGCGATATCCGCCTTCGCCTTCTGCACCCGCGCCGTGTCCCCCGACGGCAGCACGTTCAGCGCCACGATCGTCGCGAGCAGCCCGATGATGACGATCACCACCATCAGCTCGACAAGGGTGAACCCGCGCTCGTCCCGCCGTCGCTTCTTGGTCTCGGTACGCATGACAGTCCTTCTTCAACTTCCCGCCAGCGTATTGAGCTGGAGGATCGGCAACAGGATGGATAGCACGATGGTGGCGACGATGCCCCCCATCAGCACGATGATCGCCGGCTCCAGCAGCGACAGCGCGGTCGCGGTGAAGCGGTCGAACTCGCGCTCCAGATAGTCCGCCGCCCGTTCCAGCATCTCGTCGAGCCGCCCCGCCGCCTCGCCCGACGCCGCGAGATAGGTCAGCAGCGGCGGGAACACCCCCGTCCGTCGCATCGCCGCCGACAGGCTGCCGCCGCCGCGGATGGCGTCGACGATCTCGTCCGACGCCGCGCGCAGCCGCCGGTTGTGGACGGTCCCCGCGGTCAGCGTCAGCCCCTCCAACAAGGGCAACCGGCTCGCCACCATCGTCCCCAGCGTCCGCGCCATCCGCGCCGCATGCAGGTCGCGCAGCAGCCGCCCGAGCAGCGGCAGCCTGAGCAGCCGGGTGTCGAACGCCAGCCGGATCGACGGCTCCTTGAGCACCTGCCAGATCACGACGCCGAGCACCGCCACCCCCAGCAGCATCGCCCACCACCACCCCGCGAGCAGCGCGGAAACCGCAATCACGATCCGGGTCAGCAGCGGCAGTTCCTGTCCCACGGTATCGAATTGCTCGACCACCTGCGGCACCACGAAGATCATCAGCGCCGCCACCACTCCCAGCGCGACGGTCGCCAGGACCGCCGGATAGGCGAGCGCGGTCAGCAGCTTGCCCCGGATTTCCGCCTGCCGTTCGAGGAGCGCGGACAGCCGTTCGAGGATCGTCGGCAACGTCCCCGAACTCTCCCCCGCCGCCACCATCGCCCGGTACAGCACCGGAAAGCTTTTGGGCTCGCGCGCCATCGCATCCGCCAGCCGCCGGCCCTCGACCACGCCTGCATGAACGGTGCCCACGATGACGCGGACATGCTCCTGCTCGGTCTGCCGGGTGATCGTCCGCAGCGATTCCTCCAACGGCGACACCCGGTTCAGCGTCGCCAGCTGGCGGGTGAACAGCGTCAGCTGCTTCCCCGACATCTTGGCGCGCGACAGCTTCAGCCCGAACAACGGCCGCGACCCCGCCGCCGGGGCCGTCCCCGGATCGAGCCGCACCACATACAGAAGCTGCCGATCGAGCTTCGCCCGCGCCGCTTCGGCATCCGCCGCGGCGACATGCCCCCGCTTCTCCTGCCCCCGCGTGTCGATGGCGAGATAGTCGAAATCCGCCATTCAGAACCTCCCCGGCACGGGGAGGGGGACCGCCGCGAAGCGGTGGTGGAGGGGCGCATCGACAAGCCAGGCGCTCGCGGCAGCGTCCCTCCACCGCTGCGCGGTCCCCATCCCCGTGCCGGGGAGGTTCAAGCGCACCTCACCCATGCAACGGCACCGCCTCGACCGCCGGGTCCGCCGCATCACGCCGCGACACCCGCACCGCCTCCTCCGCGGTCGTCACGCCCTCCAGGACCATCACCCGCGCCGAGTCGGCCAGCGTCGGCGCATTGCGAAACGCATGCGCCGCGATCGCCCCCTCGTCCCCGCCCTCGTTGATGAGCCGGCGCACGGTGTCGTCCACCCGCACCCCCTCGTACACGCCCACGCGCCCGCGAAAGCCGCTGCCGTTGCACACCTCGCACCCGCGCGCCGCATAGACCGTCGCATCCACCGCGATCCCCAGCAGCGGCGCCGGCGTCTCGCTGGCCGCCACCGGGTGGCGGCACGCCGGGCACAGTCGCCGCACCAGCCGCTGCGCGATGACGGCGCGCAGCGTCGAGGCGAGCAGGAACGGCTCGACCTTCATGTCGCGCATCCGGGTGATCGCGCCCACCGCGTCGTTGGTGTGGACCGTCGACAGCACCAGATGCCCGGTCAGCGACGCCTGCACCGCGATCTCGGCAGTCTCGCGGTCGCGGATCTCGCCCACCATTACCACGTCGGGGTCCTGGCGCAGGATCGCACGCAGGCCCGCCGCGAACGTCAGCCCGACCTTGGCGTTGACCTGCGTCTGCCCCACCCCGTCTACCGCGTACTCGACCGGGTCCTCGACGGTCAGGATGTTGCGGCTGCCATCGTTGAGCAGCCTGAGCGACGCATACAGGCTGGTCGTCTTGCCCGATCCCGTCGGCCCGGTGACCAGCACGATCCCGTTCGGCTCCGCGATCGCGTCGGTCAGCAGCCGGTGCATCGCCGGGGTCAGCCCCAGCCCCTCGAGGTCGATCCCCGCATTCTCCTTGTCGAGGATGCGCAGCACCACCCGCTCGCCTGCCCGCGCCGGCAGCGTCGAGACACGCACGTCGAGCAGCTTGCCCCCTAGCGCCAGCCCCATCCGCCCGTCCTGCGGCACCCGCCGCTCGGCGATGTCGAGCCGCGCCATCACCTTGATCCGGCTCACCACCACCGGCGCGGCCGCGGCGGGCATCCTCAGCGTCTCGCGCAGCACGCCGTCGATCCGCATCCGCACCACCAGCCCGCTCTCGTACGGCTCGATATGGATGTCCGAAACGCCGTTGCGCGCGGCATCGGCGATGATCCCGTTGATAAGGCGGATCGCGGGCGCGTCGTCTGCGGTGTCGAGCAGGTCCTCCGCGGTCGGCATGTCGCCCGCCAGCGTGTCGAGCTCGCCGCCCATTCCGCCCAGCGCCATCGCGGTCGCCTGCCCGTTCATCGCGTACGCATCCGACAGCAGCCGGTCGAACGCGGCCGGCTCGACCACCTCGACATCGAACGGCCGCCCCAGATGCCGCCGGACCTCGATCAGCGCGCGCGGGTCCGCCCCCTGCCGCAGCGCCACCGGCCCTTCGAGCGGCACCACGACGCCGAACTTGCGTGCGAAGAGATAGGGAATGGCCCGGATCAGCCCCCCCCCCGAAGGGGAGGGGCTTTCCGTTCCCACCTCGCTCCCCAGCCGGATCGTGCTCACCGCCGCGGCTCCTGCCCCTGCACCGGCACCGCGATCCGGGGATCCTCGATATTGCCGGGCAGCGGCGCCCGCGGGATCGGCGGGGCGGCGTTCATGTAGTCGCGCACCAGGCTGTCGATCGACGGCTCGACCCCCGGCTGCGCATAGCCCTGCAACTGCCGCAGATATCCGTAACGCTGCTCGGTCACCGCCCGGCTGTCGGCGGCGGTGCGCAGGATGGTGGGGCGGATGAACACCATCAGGTTGGTCTTGGCCCGCTGACGCGCCTTGGACCGGAACAGCACCCCCAGGCCCGGAATGTCGCCCAGCAGCGGGATCTTCTCGATCGTCCGCCGCTCGTTGTCGTCGAGCAGCCCCCCGATGACCGTGATCTGCCCGTCGTCGGGGGTGAAGACGTTCTCGAACGCCCGCTTGTTGAGGATCAGCTCCGAATTGTTCGCCGACACCGGCCCCGCGATCGAGCTCACCTCCAGCCGGACATAGAGCTTGAGCGACCCGCCCGCGTTGACCTGCGGCTTGACGTCGAGCTGGATGCCGACGTTCTGCCGCTGGACGGTGCGGAACGCGTTGTCGAAATTGTTGCTCAGCGCCTGCCCGGTGGTGACCGGGATCTCCTGCCCCACCAGGCTGTGCGCCTGCTGGTTGTCCAGCGTGATGAGGTGCGGCACCTGGAGCAGGTTGGAGGTCGAATCGCTCTTCACCGCGTTGATGATCGCGCCGAAGATGGTGTCCCCCACCCGCCCGCCGAACCCGCCGAAGCCGCCCGACGTCCCCAGGATCGACTGGATCGCCGATTGGGTCAGCTGGTCCGCCCCAGTCGGCGTGGTGCTGGTGGTGGTGCGCGTCCCGTCGGGGGCGACCACGGTAGTGGTGTTGGTCGCCAGCTCGCGCGCGCCGATCGCGCCGGCGATCTGGAGGATGTTGGGCGCGGTGTTGGTATAGGTCGACGCCGCGAACGCCCCGCCCGACAGGCTGCCCAGCAGGAACTGCGCGCCCAGCCGCTTGACCGTCTGGTCGCTGACCTCGGCGATGATCGCCTCGATCAGCACCTGTTCGCGCCGGACGTCGAGCTGGCGCACCACCTCCTGCAACTGCCGCTGGACGTCCGCTGGGCCGGCGATGACGATCGCGTTGGCCCCGACGAAGCGCGTCACCACCGCCGCGGTGCGCCCGCCCTGCGTCTGGATCGCGGCGTTGGCGTTGACCCCGCCCTGGCTCGCGCCGCCCCCGCTCGACTGCGCCTGCACCTGCGGCGCGATCGCTTGCGTGATCGGGGCGGAGGACGACGCCCCCCCGGTCGAGTTCGACTGGCTGAAGCTGCCGCGCGACAGCGTCGTCTCCTGCACCGGATCGGGGGTCTGCCCGACCAGCTGCTGGAGCACCGGCAATAGCTGCTCGGCATCCGCGTTTTCCAGGAACACCACCCGGATCTCGGTACCGCTCCTCGCCTTGCGGTCGAGGTCCGCCGCCACCGCCGCCAGCCGCGCCACCGCCGGCGGATCGCCACGGATCACGACGGAGTTGCTGCTGTCGACCGACACGATCGACACGCCCCCCGCGCTCGCCGCCACCGCGCCGGGCTGGCCGCCACCCGCCGCCGGGGTCGCTGCGGCCGAGCCGGAGCCACCACCGGCCAGCGCCTGGAGCGCGGTCGCCACCTCGCGCGCGCCCGCATTCTGCAACGTCACGATCCGGGTCGACGCGTTGTCGCTGTCCAGCCGCCGCACCACCTCGCGGATGCGCCGGACGTTGTCGGCGAAATCCACCACCACCAGGCTGTTCGCGGACCGGTTCGCGGTGACGGACCCTTGCGCCGACACCAGCGGCCGCACCGTTTCGACGGCCGCCGCCGCGTCCGCGATGCGCAGCCGCACGATCTCGGTGACGAAGCTGTTGCGGTTCGCCCCCGCGCTGCCCACCCGGCTCGGCTGCTGGGCGGCGTTGTCGATCGGCTGCACCCGGAACGCGCCGTTGGCGGTCGGCACCGCGACCAGCCCGTTGGCGCGCAGGGTCGACAGGAACGCCTCGAAATATTCCGATCGCGACAACGGCCGGTCGGTCACCACCGTCACCTTGCCCTGCACCCGGCTGTCGATGATGAAGGTGCGCCCCGTCACCTTGGCGGCATCGGCGATGAACGCGCGGATATCGGCGTCGCGGACGTTGAGCGTCAGCTGGGCGCTCACGGCGACAGGCGCGCCGGCCAGCAGAAGGGCGAGCAGGAACTTCTTCATGGTTGCGGTGCGATCGTGATGGCGAGCGGCAGCGTCTCGCGCCCCCGCTCGACGGTGAGGGACAGGCTGCCGCCGCCCCGGAAATCGGTGGACAGGCGGTCGAGGTCGGCCGCGCCGGTGATCGGCCGCCCGCCGATCGCGGTGACGACGTCGCCGTCGCGCAGCCCCGCGGCGCGGAACGCCTCGCCCGACCCTTGCGAACGGACCACGAGTCCGGCGATGCGGCCGTTGCCGATCCTGGGAATAAAGCCGATGTCGTTGCGGATCGCGCTGGCGGTGACGCCCCCCGCCGTCGACGACGGGGGTGCTGCCCCCCCGCCCGGTCCGCCCGGCGCAGCCGGACCGGACTGATCGAGGAACAGGTCCTCGCGCGCCCCGCCCCGCTCGACGCTGACATGGTCGAACGCCACCGCCGCCAGCTTCACCCCCGGCTGGATCTCCTCGCCGACGCCGACGCTGCGCTGCACCCCGTCGGGCCCCGCCAGGATCGCCCCGCCCCCGCCGGTCGCATCGTCGATGCGGATGCCGAACAGCGTCAGCTGCAACGCGGTGACCACCGCCGGCCCCTGCTGGGGCGCCTGCAACCGAAAGAACGGATCGAACCCTGCGATCGCCTCGGCGGGGGCCGCCGGGATCACCGGCGCGGCCGGACGCCAGTCGCCCAGCGGCGACACGGGCGTCGCCAGCGTCCAGACGAGCCGCGCCGCCTGCACCGCGAGCCCCGCGATCAGCGCCATCTCGACCACCGAATAGACGTTCACGACCGGCACCCGCCGCACCAGGCGACGCATGCGCGCGTCGAGTTTCAACTCCATGCCCAACCCCGCATCGCTCGTCGCTACGCATGGCATGTTACGCTCATGCGTCAAGAAGCTGAAACACTGGCGTCATCGCGCCGGGCGATGCAGCATGGCGTCATGACCGCCGCCATCTCGGGCCTCGACCCCGCCCCCGTCGTCGACCGCCTGCTCGCCCAGCCTGGCATCCAGCGCGTTCCCAGCCCCAAGCTCACGCTGTTCGTCCAGCGCGGCTTCCTGCCGCCCGACCTGTGCGCCGCGGTGATCGAGCGCATCGACGCGGTCCGCCGCCCCTCCACCATCGCCGACTCGAACGGCGACGCCGCCTATCGCACCAGCGAGACCGGCGACCTGCCCGCCGACGATCCGATCGTCGCCGAGGTCGAGGCCCGCATCCACGCCGCCACCGGCCTGTCGCCCCGGTTCGGCGAACCCATCCAGGGCCAACGCTACGCGGTCGGCCAAGAGTTCAAGGGCCACACCGACTATTTCGAGCCCGCCGGCCTCGACTACGACCGCTATTGCGGCCTCACCGGCAACCGCACCTGGACCGTGATGATCTACCTCAACGAACCCCAAGCCGGCGGCGCCACCCGCTTCAAGGCGATCGACAAGACCATCCAGCCTGAGGTCGGCAAACTCGTCGCCTGGAACAACCGCCACCCCGACGCCACCCCCAACCCCGCGACGCTCCACCAGGGGATGAAGGTCAGGAGCGGGGTCAAGTACGTCATTACCAAGTGGTTCCGCGAGCGCGAGTGGCGCTGACGGACGTGGGCGCAACACCAACGCCTGCCCCTTGTGCTTCCGCACAGGCGGGAGCCTGGCCTGCACCCTCTCCTTCGGGGAGGTGCACGATGGGGATACTTGCGCCAGTAGCCGCCAAACCGGGCTACGTTCGGGCAAGGGTGCGTTACCAACCTCCCGTCATCCCCGCGAAGGCGGGGATCCATCACCCACGCTGGCCTCATCTGATCCGGCAGGAGATGGGTTCCCGCCTGCGCGGGAACGACGAAAGTGGACCATCGACCTGAACGTCAATCCGGCTAGATCAAACCCAGGGCAAGCCCGAGGTTGCAGGAGAACACCCAGGTGAGTGGATGCTTACGGATCGCCATTCCTTTACTGGTCCTGCTGGCGACCACGCTC
>Ga0325401_1001825_pt1 | contig 18403 bp, 20 predicted proteins | sample PopdelMetagenome_FD_205666 | JGI IMG/M metagenome (GOLD analysis project Ga0325401, IMG submission 205666) | Populus deltoides microbial communities from Bellville, Georgia, United States - Xylem-PdKOR-R2 | ecosystem: Host-associated > Plants > Phyllosphere > Stem > Wood/Secondary xylem | place... | reverse complement strand
AAACTAAAAATAACTTTTATAGAGACAGGAGGAGAAATGTGATTGAGGTATTGGATTTAAATGAGTGTTTCACATGATTTTTTTTTTATGTTTTTAAATGTTTTTAAAAGTGTTTTCTACTTGAAAAATATTAAATTAATATTTTGTTTAATTGTTTATGATGTGCTGATGTCAAAAATAAAAAAAATAAAAATATTTATTTTAATGCACTTTCAAGCGAAAAGTTATTTTAAAAAATACCATATACCACAATTTTAAACATTCATTGGAGGCATCATTATCAGCCGAAGTTTTTTTGAATTCTTCTTAAACTCCCTTGGGGTATTTAGGATAGTGGTGAGGGTTATTCTCAAAATGCTTTTCGTTTGAGAATGCATTAAAAATAATTTTTTTAACCATATATATATATATATATATATATATATATATATATGAAGTGAGATATTTTATATTTTTATCACAATAAATTGACTAAATTATTTTTGGTGACAAAATTAATTTAGGTTTCTTTTGAGAGTATTTTGGTATTTTTATCTGAGATTTTTTATTATAATCAGAAAAGTAAATGGGTAAATTTATTTTTACAGTAATTAAAAAAATATAAAAAATTCAAGTTTGTCAGGCACATGCCCACCCCGTGGAAGTGCACGAAAGGTGCCATGGAGTTTTGAAGGTGTGTGAAGAGTTATCCCATGGTTGAAAATCTACTTCCACCATGTCAGTTGATTGCCCGCGGCATCCTCTTCCTCCATAAGCAGCTCGTGTTGGATGGATTGTCATGGAGCCAATTTTTTTATTTTTTTTCTCTCTTCTACCTTGAAATTCATGTCTGACATTTAGAATTTCAAAACAATCCTCCTGAGAATATTTGAGTATCAATTTTTATTCTTTTGATTCTTTAATTTTTGTATCCTTTTATAAGTTTTTTTTAATTGCATCCTTCAATCTAAAATTTTCTCTTTTTTTTTAATTTTTCAAATTTGATCCTGATTTTTTTTCTTCATTTTTTTCTTGCCTCTTTTATGAAATTTTAATTTTATCCTTTAATAAAAATTTTAATCTTAATTTTTCAAGTTGTAGTTGCTTCCTGTTTTCATACCTTCTTTATTGGCTGGGTATTTGTTTATTTGATTTGGAACTTATCACTCGATCCTCTTATCTGCTTTATTACTTGTGATTTTAGTTCATTTTTGGACCAAAAAATATTACTGGTGTAAATTACTTTGTGGGATGCGGTCATTGAATTTGCTATGCAAATTAGGTTCTTGCAACTCATTTTGCTTTTTAAAATAGCTGGCTCACGTATTTATGCTTTCCTTTCCTTTTGTATCTAGAGAGCTGTAAACACAGGTTGGGGTTCTGAAGATAAAAGTTCTAAATGGGGAAATGAAATGTTTGGTGACCCAAGGAAGAGCGAGGAAGGATTTAGCTACGATAGGCCCTCAGAGAGCCACCCTGCACAAAGTGATAGGAGAGAGGAAAAGAGACTAAGAAAGCATGATGATAATGAAATTGCACAAAGCCGAGAGAAGTTTATATCAGAAGGGAAGACAAGAAATTAAGAAGGCTCGAAGATGATGAATTTGAGTCAAAGCCAAGAGAAGATGATTATAAGAGAGATGAAACTAGATTGAAAAGGCACAAGGTATCACAGCTCAATGGATTGCAATAGATTGTAACAGCCCTGTAGTTTCTCTGTTTTGAATTATTCAAATAAGTTGCATAGATTGCAACAGCCCTTAAAGTTAGGAAGCAGTTTTGAACTACTCTATAGTTTAGGATTTCAAAACAAATGTTTGTTATCCTGTATGTGTATTTAAATGCTGCAAAATGTAAATGAAAGAAATGATTGATTTCATCATTCCTATATGATATCAAAACCCTAAACCGATCCACTTTATTTTTTTTTTCCCTATTCATTAACACTCATGGCTACAGAGTCTAATTCTGCAACCATTCTCAACACCAATGAACCACACCAAACTCTCATCAACATCAATGTTGCTGCTCAAGCCCCTCTCAAACTCACCTCTACCAATTACCTCTCTTTGGCTATATTGATGGCTCCAAACCATGCCAGCTAGCTACCTTGACTCAAGCCAATGCCACCATTTCCAATCCCAATTACACTCTATGGATCCGCCAGGATCAACTGATTCTCAACGTTGTTATTGGCTCCATTTCACCCACTATTATACCTTTCATCGCTCAAGCCACCACCTCTAGCCAAGCCTGGACAATTCTAGCAAATACCTATGCTAAACCCTCTCGTGGTCGCATCAAACAAATCAAAAACCAACTCAAAAACACCACCAAAGGCTCCCTCAGCATAACTGAATTTATGCAAACTATTAAAACACGAGCAGATGATCTTGCTCTTCTTGGCACCTCCCTTGATGCAGAAGAAATCACGAACAAAATACTTGATGGTCTCGGTGATGATTACAAGGAATTAGTCCATGCTGTCCAGGCCAGAGATACCTCCATCACATTTGAAGAACTTCACGAAAAACTTCTCAATTTTGAGGCCTCTCTTCAAACTCTCCCATCTAAGCCACATCATTTTCCAGCTACTACCAATCCCACATATCGAACCAACACCAAAAATTGGCGTCCTTCTCCACCTCGTAGCAATACCACAAACTACTAGCGCCCATCCTACAACTTTTCCAACCACTCACCTGTTGTACCCATTACAAGACCCATTTCATCACCGGCCTCTCGTCCTTCTCACAAACCATACCTTGGTCACTGCTAAATTTGCAGGATTCGGGGTCACATTGCCAATCGGTGCCCTTCCTTTCGCCTTGTACCAGTTCATCCTTTACCCACATCCAACACTCCCCAACAAGGAACACCCTGGCAACCACAAGCTCACTTTGCCACCCATCCCTCCACCGCGCCATCTTGGCTTTTAGACAGTGGTGCTTCACACCATGTCACCTCAGATCTAAGCAACCTCTCCCTGCATACTCAATATAGTGGTACTGATGACATCATGATTGGAGATGGATCCACTCTTCCCATCACTCACACTGGTTCCACCTCTCTTACAACTCCTCTCCATACATTTCAATTACACAATGTTCTCTGTGTTTCCTCTATGGAAAAGAACCTCATCTCTATTTCACATTTCTCCACTTCTAACAATGTTTCCATAGAATTCTTACCATCCACTTTTCTTATTAAAGAACTTCATACCAGGACAACACTGCTACAGGGACAAGTTAAAGATGGTGTTTATGAGTGGCCCTCTTCCTCTCCTTTCATTGCTTTCTCAACAATAAAGCCCACGTCCTTCGACTGGCATCATCGCCTAAGCTATCCAGCCATTTCAATTCTAAAACATATTGTCTCTAGCAATCATTTAGGCTTGTCTTCCTTTTTATCTTCCAATTACTCATGTAATGTGTGTCTTTGCAATAAAAGCCACAAGCTGCCCTTCTCCAACTCTGTAATTTTCTCCACCAAACCGCTTGAAATTATATTCTCTGATGTGTGGACCTCGCTAATTTTCTCTCATAATGGCTTTAAATATTATGTTATATTTATTGATCATTTCACTAAATATATTTGGTTTTACCCATTCAAAAACAAATCTGATGTCAAAGATGTTTTCATACGATTCAAAGCCATTGTCAAAAAACACTTTAATTCCACCATTAAAACCCTCTACTCTGACAATGGTGGTGAGTATATCTCTCTAGCTACTTTTCTTTCCACCAATGGTATCTCTCATCTCATAACCCCCCCTCACACGCCTGAACATAATGGTTACTCTGAAAGACGACATCTTCACATAGTTGAAACTGGTCTAGCCCTACTCACACATGCTTTTTTACCCCCTTCTTACTGGATTTATGCCTTTGCCACAACCGTCTATCTCATTAATAGAATGCCAACTCCCACTTTAAACTTGTCCTCACCCTACCACAAAATATTTCTAACAGCCCCAAACTACTCCAAGTTACTAATCTTCGGCTGCCTGTGCTACCCTTGGCTCAGCCCTTACACCTCACACAAACTTGAATCACGGCCCAAGCCATGTGTTTTCCTTGGGTATTCTCTTACTCAAAGTGCATATTATTGTCTTGATCCTTCCACCTCCAGAATCTACGTCTCAAGACATGTCAAATTTATTGAGTCACAGTTTCCCTTCTCTTCACTATCAAGTTCATCCTCTACTTCACTTTCCAATCCCATCACCACTTAAATTCCTGCACCAATTAAAGTTATTTCATCCACTTCACAACCACCACTCACTATGTCATTTGAAGTCTTCAATATTCAGCAACCTCAAAGTGCAGCTCCACCATCCAACCCCATTCAGCTTCCAACCACCATCATCACCTATACAACCTCCCCTTCCATAACATCCTCAACAGATACAACATCAACCCTCCATTCCCTACCTGAAACTCCTACCCTTCCCACTCATTCCATGACCACCCGAGCTAAGAACAACATTCACAAACCCATCACGAAGCTGAATCTTTATACCCGACTCTCCACATCCAGTGATCTTGAACCAACCATTGTGACTAAAGCCCTTCTCGATCCCAGGTGGCGTCAAGCTATGTCTGATGAATGTGATGCCTTAGTCAGAAATGGAACGTGGGAACTTGTTCCACCTGATTCTACACAAAATATAGTTGGATATAAGTGGATATTTCGAATTAAACGTAACACTGATGGTTCTGTTGACAGTTTCAAAGCATGTTTAGTCGCAAAGGGATTTCACCAAAGACCTGGTGTTGACTATCTTGACACATTCAGCCCTGTAGTAAAACCAACAACCGTGTGTGTGGTCCTCAGCCTTGCTGTATCTCGGGGTTGGACTTTATGCCAACTTGATGTCAACAACGCTTTCCTTCAAGGCCATCTCTCCGAGACTGTCCACATGCAACAACCACAAGGTTTTGTTGATCAAGATCATCCATCCTATGTCTGCAAACTTTGAAAGGCAATCTATGGCCTCAAACAAGCACCTAGAGCATGGTATCATGAACTTCGCACTTTTCTTCTTCACTCAGGTTTCAGAAATTCTCATACGGATAAATCATTATTTGTTCTCAATACTATTGGAAAGAAAATGTATATCCTGGTTTATGTGGATGACTTAATAATTACCGGTGACCACACTACAATGATCGACTCCTTTGTGGTTGTTCTTGCTCATCGGTTTTCCATTAAAGATCTTGGACAGTTATCGTGTTTTTTAGGCATGGAAGTTGTTCACAATTAGCATGGAATTTTATTATCTCAAAGGCGTTATATTTTGGATATTCTAGCTCGAACTCATATGGCAGATGCCAAACCTGTGTTCACTCCTATTCCAACTAGTCCACCTTTGTTAAAATCAGGCACTGCCTTGCCTGATCCCTTTGAGTACAGAACAATTGTTGGCAGCCTTCAATATCTCTTGATTACAAGACCAGATCTTGCATTTGCAGTTAACAAGCTCTCTCAATACATGCATACTCCAACAACTGATCATTGGAGCTTTGTTAAACGCCTCTTATGCTATCTATGTGGAACTATTAATGATGGCCTCCAAATACATCACAGGTCTCCATTAAATTCACATGCCTATTCAGACGCAGATTGGGCAGGTGACAAAAATGATTTCTCATCTACCAGTACCTATGTCATATATCTTGGTCGCAATCCCATTTCATGGAGTTCTAAGAAGCAGAAAACTATTGCAAGATCTTCAACTGAAGCGGAATACAGGTCAGTAGCGAATGTAGCAGCTGAGCTCAACTGGCTTTGCTATCTTCTAATTGATCTAGATGTTGAACTTCTGTGTTGTCCAGTCTTATACTGTGACAATGTTGGAGCTACCCAACTCTGCTCTAATCCTCTTTTTCACTCAAAAATAAAACATGTTGCCATCGATTATCACTTCATCAGGGACCAAGTACAAAATGGTGTCCTTCGTGTTGCCCATGTATCCTCAGCAGATCAACTTGCTGATGCACTCACCAAGCCTCTTCATCATATCCGTTTTCTAGATCTCAAATCCAAGATTGGACTTCTATCTCGAGCTCCATCTTGAGGGGGCATATCACAGCTCAATGGATTGCAATAGATTGTAATAGCCCTGTAGTTTTTCTATTTTGAATTATTCAAATAAGTTGCATAGATTGCAACAGCCCTTAAAGTTAGGAAGCAGTTTTGAACTGCTCTATAGTTTAGGATTTCAAAACAAATGTTTGTTATCCTGTATGTGTATTTAACTGCTACAAAATGTAAATGAAAGATATGATTGATTTCATCATTCCTATACAAGGATGATGTACCTGAGCCAAAGTCTTAGAGAAGATAATTACATAAGGGAGGAAAAGAGATAGAGGAGGCATGATCGTGATGAAATTGAACCAAGGTCAAGAGAAGATGATGATACGAGGGAAGAAAAGAGATCAAGAAGGAATAAATCAAAGTCCTAATTCAGAGAAGACAAGATAAGAGACGAGCGGACAAATTGCCCGCCTCTGACTGTTATAGAGAAGGAGATGAACACAGGCGTAAATCAGAGAGATAATTTTCCTGCTAGTATGCAACCAGGTCATTCTTATAATGGTTTATGAGACTGGGAATGGCTTTTGTTTTGGGTGCTAGGGTTGATCCTGGACTTTATTGTGAGGTTTTGCATCAAAATTTGAGTTGTTGCAGCTTGACAAAACAGAATGTCTAATGATATATTGTTTCAAAAGGATGGATTTGTAAAACAGTTTAACACTATTTAGGGAAAAGGCAATCTCTCTTATCTATGATAGGTAGAAAGTTAATTGAAATTGGTTCATTGTATTAAGGTGGCATTCGATCCCTTTTTGCTACTGTTAAAATGCTGGTATAGTAATTGCAAGTTCCAGGTGCTTAAAATTGAACCACCCGATGGTCAGTCCATTATTGGATCCTACATTAAGATCAGGATTGGATGACTCATAATTTTCTTGGAGATTTTATTTTTATTTATCATTTCTCGGGTGAAAATTACCATATATACTTGTGCTATGATGGGTAAATTTTCAGAGGCATACATGACACTGACAGGTAATTTTAGATCGGCATGCAAGATATGGATGACTTGTATGTACCATGTATCTGATACCATTTCATTGTGTTCCACAGGCCACCAAAGGCCAATAAAGTTTGGCCTCACTAACTGCCATAACACTACTTACCGTTAAGCTCTCAGTACGCTCGCTTGTGGGTACAATCCTTTTGATCAAGTGCAACCCTCATCTAGGATGTTGGTTAGAGGACATCAAGGATCTGCTGATGAACTGCATCGCTTGTAGACTTCATAATCCGTGTTACGTGAATAAATCTCAACAATCAGAAGATTCCAGGAGGTCACTAAAGGGGACTAGAAAACTGACTTCTCGCGTCTGATATTGCTCTATACAGGCTCATATGCCTTCATCAGATTAATATTGTTATATCATGTTTCACCTTAATTATCTGTCTCTTAATTTGCTTATGAGTAGAGAGTTGCTCGAAATCAATGAGCAAACCTTCGGGCAATTTGTTGAATGGATTGTGTTATTCTGCAAATGACAAATGAAAGTGGTGCAATAGTCTACCCCTCGATTTGATAGCGATGCACAGAGCAAAGCTCTCTTTGATCAACCTTAAGATTTGAACTTGATCCAGAGTGGAGCAGTATTGACTGAAGATCATGTTTCATAACAGAAAACATTCATATTTCAGCAGCCGGAACATTTTGAAATGTTCTTCTAGAAGTATAGGAGAAAGCGATATTTCGATGCATGAAATGATAGGAAGTTTTTTCAAGCCGTTTAGGCACGCAACTATTCTTGAAGCATATGTACTCCTTCCCTAGATAGGAAGTCAAGTCCTTGGGTCATAGAGCTAGATCTTTTAGAATATAGGACAACATAAATTTAGGTGGACTCCCTAAAAACAGGAGTTCAATTTCTTAAAAATTCTGGAATGGCCAGTTAACGAATTGTTGACTGGGTCTCAGGAGCAAGATGTCCACAACCTTAACATGTGTCCATCGAGCAGCAAATTCAGTAGCGTAATAGTTAACACATCATACAGCAATCATGCTGCTTTAATGACGGGTGGCAAGTGCATTATTCAATATGATCACAATTCAAACAAATGTCATATTTACATAATTCAGTCCCGATAAAAAGGGAGAATGCATGGATTTTTGCTCCCAAAAGCAGGGGTTTAGGGGAAGATGATAAAATTTTGGTTTGTCCAAAAGTTACCCCAAGCACATTCTAGGGTTAGCTTCTAAGATTCCCATAAAGGTTTCAGAAAAGATTAGAGCAGTTCCTTGAAAAGTGCTTCTTTAGTAGAAACTGCTTGTGAAGAAATTCAAACCAGGTACAAAAACAACGCCTTGTTCATAAGTCAACAAGGCTTCTTTGTCCTCCATTGTTATTGTGTTCTTGCTAGTAAGAGTTGTGCATTTATTGTTGTCTGCTGGTACCTCATGTTTTATGTTTGCTTTAATGATGTGCCCTCCCCTGGATAAGAAAAACCATTGATGACCTCATACTTTCCGTTTGATTTATCTTCTGCTAAGGCAATTTGACCTTGTTGAAAGAATGCCTTAAAATCTACAGAAGATCAGGAGGGTTGCTGAGGAGAAGATTAGCTGGATGATTAGCTAGAAGATTTCTACTTGAAAACCAAGTCTTTAAGAATAAATTCTTTATTATTTTCTTGTTTTGTTATTAATAATTTGTTATGTAATCAACATATTTGATTGTTTTTCTATTAAACAAAAACTCTATCTAGAGTTATGCAATCAATAAAATTCAATCTTCCACACAACTTGTTTTTCTTTACGTTTTGTATATGTTATAGGATTCAACAAATTGGTATCAAAGCTTAAATCATCTTGAGGGATTTTGAGTTCAGAGAATCAAAAAACACAAACCAAACCACAAATACAAAACCAAAAAGAACATTAAAGCAATAGAAATTGATTCAACCATCTCACATGGTTCACCACCATTGTTTGATGGTGACAACTATGAAGCCGCGGCCATTAGAATGACAATTCATCTTGAAGCATTGGATCTTTGGGAGGTTGTAGAAGAAAATTATTTTGTTCCTGATTTACCTGCAAATCCAACAGTAGCTTAACTAAAGATTGACAAGGAAAAAAAGATAACGAAGTTCAAAGTTAAAGCCTACATATATGTTGTTGTGTCAATCATAATATTCACAAGAATCATGAATTTGGAGTCTGCAAAGAGTATATGGGACTATCTTAAAAAGGAATACCAGAGCAATGAAAGAACTAAAAATATGCAATACTCTACTTAATCAGAGAATTAGAAATGCAAAAGATGAAGGAGACAGAGAGCATCAAAGACTATTTTGACAAGTTACTAAGCATAATAAACATGGTGAGATCGCTAAAAAAGGAATTTTCTAATGACTGAATTGTGCAAAAAATATTGGTAACCATGCCTGAAAAATATTAGTCAAGGATTTCTTCATTAGAAGAGTCAAAAGACTTAACTGATATATCCCTGAGAGAATTGGTAAATGCATTACAGGCATAAGAGCAAAGAATATTAATGAGACACGAAGAATCTGTGCAAGGGCTTTTCAAGCAAGGGCCCAACACTTTGAAGGAGGAAAAGACAAGAGATTCAACAAGAAAAAAAAGTTAAAAATGACAGAATCAAGGTGAAATCATATCCACCATGTCCTTCATATATATATATATATATATATATATATATATATATATCACTAGCAGAGAAAGTGTTGGTGGAGACCAGATATTAAATGCAGGAAATGTGGAAAAAATCTACAGATCACAACAACATGAAGAAAAAGCAAATCATGTTGCTGAACAACATGAAAAGTAACAATTGTTTGTTACAACATGCTTTGCAACAAGCAATAATTCATGTGATTCCTGGCTGATTAATAGTGGTTGCACAAACCACATGATAAATAATCAGAAGTTGTTCAAGAAGCTTGAAAAAATTGTTATTTCCAAAGTCAAAATTAGAAATGGTGATTATATTTCAGTCAAAAGCAAAGGAATTGTTGCTATAAACAGCCTGTCAAGTTTGAAATACATTTCAGATGTTTTATATGTACCTAACATTGATTAGAATTTGCTAAGTGTTGGACAACTTATAAAGAAGGGTTTCAAAGTCATATTTGGACAACTTATAGAGAAAAAGATAAATTGTGCTTGATCAAAGATAACAAGTCAACAATGTATTCAAGGTGAAAATGGGAGAAAAAGGTTTTGCTCTAAACCTTGTAGAGGAGAAAGGAGCATATTGCTTTTGCCATAAATACAGGCAATGAAGAATTGTGGCATCGAAGGCTTGGGCAATTTCATCATGCTGGACCGATGTACATGTAGAGATATAATCGTGTGAGAGGTGTTCCTTGGCTGGAGAATAGATTAACAAATTTTGCAGCTTGTTAATATGGAAAGCAGGCTAGAAAACATTTTTCTCAAAGTGCATAAAGAGCAACATATAAACTTCAATTGGTGCACACAGATGTTGGAGGTCATCAAAGAACAGTTTCACTAAATGGTGGTAGATACTATAAAATCTTTATAGATGATTATTTCTAATTTTGTTGGATTTATTTTCTTAAATTCAAAATATGATTTTGCTAATGTATTTTGGAAGTATAAAACATGGGTGGAAAATCAAAGTGACCACAGGATACAGACTATAAGGTCTAACAATGGGAAGGAATATATTAGTGAAAGATTTCAATAATTTTGTGATGAATCTAGCATTGAACGCCAACTTACAACACTATACACACCACAATAGAATGGTGTGAATGAAAGAAAAAACAAGAGCATCATGGAGATGACTAGATGCATCATGCATGAAAAGGAGCTGTCAAAGAAACTGTGAGTTGAGGTTGCAAACACAATAGTGTATCTACTGAACAGGATGTCAACCAATGTTTTGCAGAAAAGAACCTCATTTGAAGCTAAGTGTAGATATAAACCAGACCTGCAACATTTTAAAGCTTTTGGTTGTCTTTGTTTTACTTATATGCCACAAGTTAAAAGAGACAAGCTGGATACAAAGGCTAAATTAGAAGTATTCATTGGATACAGAAGTCCATCTAAAGCCTACAGAATTTTCCAACCATAAAATGGAAAAATTATAGTAAGCAGAGATGTTAACTTTATGAAAGACAAACAATGGAAATGGAAGGAACCAGAAGAGAAGAAGGAGTCATTAACTTGGAAAGTTGTTGACAGTATTGATAATGAGACAAACAAAGGTACAAGATCTTTATCTGATGTTTATAAAAGAAGTAACATTGTTGTTTGTGAGCCTGCAGAGTTTGAAGAGACAGTAAAGAATGATGAATGGATTAAAGCAATGAAATAGGAGCTTAAAATGATTGAAAAGAATGATACTTAAGTGTTGGTGGACAAACCTCTATAGAAAAGGCCTAAGATTGAAGTGGGTTTATAGAACTAAACTTAATGTAGATGGTTCTATAAACAAATACAAGGCTAGATTGGTTGTGAAGGGTTATGCTCAAGTGTTTGGAGTGGACTTCTCAAAAACTTTTGCACCTATAACACAACTTGATACAATCAAAATGCTATTTGCACTGCCAACACAGAAGAGTTGAAAAGTTTATCAGTTAGATGTAAAATCTTCTTTTTTGAATGATTATCTGTAAAAGGATATTTTTATAGAGCAACCAGAAGGTTTTGAAGCCAAGAGGCAAGAGCAAAAAGTATAATTGTTAAATAAGACATTAAATGATCTTAAACATGCTCCCAGGGCATTGTATAGCAGAATTGATGAATATCTTCATAAACTTGGCTTTGTAAAAAGTCTAATTGATGCCACTTTATATGTAAAGGGAACATATACAAATTTAATTATTGTATTATTTATGTTGATGATTTGCTTGTAACATGAAGTAATGAGAAACTGATAGAAGAGTTCAACGTTGAAATGCTCAAAGTATTTGAGATGACAGACCTTGGTTTGATGTCCTATTTTATAGGAATGGAGGTGAAGCAAAGCGATGATGGAATCTTCATATGTCAAAAGAAATATGCTAAGGAGATACTGAAAAAGTTTCACATGGATAAATGCAAAAGCACAAGCACTCCTATGAATCTGAAGGAAAAATTCATCAAGGATGATGTGAGCAAACAAAGTTAATGAAGGTTAATACAAGAGCTTAATTGAGTGTTTGATGTATCTTACAGCAACAGGACCTGATATTACTTTTGCAGTAAGTTTGCTCTCACGATTCATGCATTATGCCGGTAAATTACATTTTCAAGCAACCAAAAAGATTGTAAGATATATCAAGGGTACTATGAACTATGGTATAAAATTTTCTCATCTTAATAATTTTATGCTTCATGGCTATTCTGACAATAATTGGGCAGGATTTGTGGATGATATGAAAAGTACTACAGGCTATTGTTTCAGCTTTGGATCAAGAATGTTCTCTTGGTGTTTAAAAAAACATGTTTAAGAAAGCAAGTCGTTTGTTGCTCAAAGCACAGCTGAGGTTGAATATGTAGCAGCTATTACTGCTGTAAATCAAGCAATTTGAATCAAGAAAATACTTGCTGATTTGCATATAGATCAACTTAAGCCAACACAGATTTATGTTGACAACCAGGCTACAATTTCTTTTACAAATAATCATGTTTTTCATTGCAGGACTAAGCACTTTAAAATCAAATTGTATTTTTTTTTAGAGAAGTCCAGGAAAAAGGTGATGTTATTCAGCTTTCTTGCAGAACTAATGATCAAATTACAGATGTGTTAACTAAAGCTCTTTCAAAAGTGAATTTTGAAGAATTAAGAAGCAAGCTAGGTGTCTGCTGCTGTTGTTAGATAAGAAGTGTTGAAAGAATTTCTTAAAAGCTGCAAAAGATTAGGAGGGTTGCTGAGGAGAAGATTAGCTGGAATATTTCTACTTGAAGACCAAGTCTTTAAGAGTAAATTATGTTATTATTTTCTTGTTTTGTTATTAGAATTTTATTATGTGATCAGCAGATTTGATTGTTTTTCTGTTAAACAAAAACTCTAGGGTTATGCAATCAATAAAATTCAATCTTCCACACGACTTGTCTTTCTTTACGTTTTGTTCTGCACAATCTGTTATAGGATTCAACAGCCCTGAAAGCATTATATCCTTGTTGAAATCAGGTGTAACTTCCTCCCCTCTATGGGAAACATTTACAGCAACAACAGGCTCCAAATCTGGAGTATTGATAACTTGCTCCTCAATAACTTTTTGAGCTCCAGCATTTTCCCAATCCTCAGCAATCACTATACTGCTATTGCTTTCCCATGTCTTGAAAGTTCTATCTGGGCCAGGCTGCCAAACGATTTCTCCTGTGCTTCTTTTAAGAATAAACCTGTATTGCATCGTCAAATTGACTCGTACATCCTGCCAGAATCCAGATTCTGTATTGTATATCTTATCGAATACCAGTATAATAGCTATTTTGATAGTTCCTCCTTACCAGCTCAACACTCCATGTGTGTCCCTCTGACCAGTTGAGTGGTATGGCACTTGATGGATCCCGCAGACCAACCATTCGATCTTCCCCAACTAGGAGAAATTGCTCACCGAATACACACTCCTTCTGCAAATAGAACTTCACATGAACAGTTTTTTCCGGTGCTGAGAAGCAGAGAAGCTACAATCATTGTTTTGAAATCACAGTAAGCACAAACTTGGATCGAAGAATATGGAACACACTGTAACTTACTTATTTTTTGGTTCCGGGATACGGCAGTGTCGAAGCCATTCAAGACCTATTTGAAAATTTAAATCAATCGAGATGAAGCTTTTTGAATGAACTCAATTAAGCTCCTAAGCTATGATAAAAAGAACTTCAGCAGAAAACAAGAACTCCAGCCTTATCTACATCTTAAAAGTGACCTCTCTGGAGCAAGAGCAAGGCTCATTTACCAATTTGGAACAAAACTTGAAGGGTGATCTTATACTACTGCATTGTTGGACCACTGATACCACTTGGGAACGTAGAATTTAGTGCACCTTTTCTTTATTTGATAATCACAAATATGACTTTCAAGTTCTTCACATCAGCTAATTCTTCTATAAGACTATAGCGAGTCCTCTTCGTTAACATTGAAGCTGTGAGTATCTTCAGAGGGAAAACGGACTAAGAGATCCTGTCATGTTTCCTCTTGATAATTTATAATCCAGGAAACGGAAGTGATCCATGATTAACTATAGATTTTTATGCATTCATGCATGCTCATATATGAAAGTTATGAGTTTTGTTTCTTATCACACACGAATTCTGTTTATTGTTCAAAGGAAAAATGATATAAATAAAAATATAAATACACAATGAAATGAAAATAAAAGAAATCATTAAAGAAATAAGGTACCTCTGCATCAGGTGCAGGGTGAGATTTCACGACCAACAATGGAGCATCTCTGCGTCGAAACAAAATCAAATGATTAAAAATGTGGTCTCTTTAGATTTGGAGACGGAGAAAAACCAAAATCAGATCGACCAAGCAGAGCTGATCTTGATGGTGATAGAGTTTTTTTATTGTTTTTTGTAAAGACCTTAGCGGACAAGCTAGTAAAAGTCTCCATTGCCAACACAAGCCTGGGTCTTGTTGAACTAGAAGAGTCGTTTAGTATCTGTAAAGAGCGCGGAGGTTGTGTTATATTCAATTTGGGAAGGCTAGGAATGAGAAGGTTTCGGATCTAACATCAAGTGGTGGGTTTTTGACACGTGGCATATCAAGCAGAGCTTGTTGGTTTGATTTTCTGTTAATCTTAACGGACTTGAGAGTTTTAAGGATCTTTACCAGGATTTTTAGCTTGATCTTTCCTTGTTTTGGTGCTTTGGTCACGAATCTTAGGGTTCAGAATATGGAAGGAAAAAAAAACTTCAATTGCTGGCTAGCAGGGGTTTATGTTTTTTCCCAGGGTATTTTTTTTTTTTTGAGACATGTCGTTCATTACTAACATTAATATAAGAAACCTTGAATATGGATAGACGGCACTTCATCTATCAGATCAATCTCGTTTCATGTTGCTGGATACTGGGTTCTCTTTAAAACTTCAACTACTTTCAACAGTATATATAAAGTACGTAATGGTCCTGGTGAAGAAACTATTGCAGTTTAGTTACTGAACCTTCCAACTGCATTGAGCTTCCTAATGGGAGCTTTGAGATGTGGCTGCACTTGGAAGGACAAACGTGATCAAGAAATTTGAACTCCCTTCAAAGAATCTGGAGGCAAAAACAATCATTTAGCTTTTGGCAAGAAATCTAGCTTGCTAGCTCCTTAAAGCCTTAATGAATCAGCAAAAATGCAAGTCAAGTTATAATCCCATGGTAAAATTGCACGTCCTCCACAGTAACAAAAGTTGCAAATGCTTATTGTGTATGGCTGCGGCAGAGTCCTCTACCCAGGACATCCAGCGATGGCATGTCAGAAAGGCTAAGGCAGAACAAGTACTTTCAAACAAAAGATCCACAACTTGTGCGTAGAGCTAGTGTAGAAGAGGACTAAATTTACCAGCAGAAACCCACGCCTATCAAGTCCAAAGTTGAATCAAGCAAGGCCAGTTGGACAAATGACGCAACAAGTTTGTTGCATTCAATCAGGTAACAGGCTTACTGGGACTGAAACTGAATTCAATCAACTAGCAAAACATCCGTGCTTGAAAGTTGAGGTTGTTCTTACTGCTATGGTCTGAGCTAGGACATCAGAGCTTGCAGGTAGATGATGAGTTCAGCTGTAAAACATACTGGATCAAAGCATATGTTTCCAATATCAGTTTTTTTCACATAAAGCTTAGTATATTAAATTAACACAGTTTCCTAAACCCTTTTCAGGAATCTAAACTCCCACCGGATCCTCATGACAACTACATAAAGAATTTCAATGATTTAACAGAATCAGTAATATAATGTACTTGAGTGTTCAACTGCATTTTGAAGAACTAAGAAGTTCATCATCAGTCTGCATAATCTGATCTACTTGTCCAGAAAAAAGTTGTTGTCAGGAACCAAACTCCAATCTCTAGTAATGTATTTCAATTTCTTCCAATTGTAAAAAAAATCTCACCAAAGCCCTACAGTCTTGATGTGCATAATAATATACCATGAATTCTAAACAAATCCCTTCACAAAATCACCCACCAAAGAATAGCACCGGCATCATAAACTAACTAGAAATGCAGGCTCTTTTTAATGAATTATCAGAGAACACAGGCACTCATTCTCAAGTAAACAAATAAATTTTTAAAAAAATTCAACAAGATCCAAATCCCAGTAGTTCCTTTTTGACTGAATTTCTAACACTCATGAAATCACCTATGCACTCAATAATCACAATCAAACAACGAAGTTGAGTCACAAAATAAGTATCCAAATTCAATTGCAAAAAAATTAAAGGAAACACCACAATCAATCATGCAAACCCTTCAAATTAAACTATAGAAATACCCCAAGATTTATTATTACATACACAACTGTAGGAACAACAAAAACAAACATGGTATAGAGTTTAGCTAACTAATTTTTTTTTATTTGATACAACAAAAACAAAGTAATCAGCAGCGAGTGCTGTCGTAATCAACAACCTCAGAATCAGTAACAGACCGAGATTGTTGAACAATTGACCTCCCAATCGAATTGATCCACTCTTCTTTTTCTTTCTCCGAATCTGCTATAAAAAACATTGTTTCTTGGCTCGTCGAAAGCTCAAACGCATAAGGTTTGTTAAGCACATCTTCTGCACCTTTCACGGTCAAGCACTTGCCCACGGGGATCGCCCCACGGGGAATTGACCCCCGTGTCACGTTTCGATCCTTGAACCACACAAGTTTCCCTTGTTTGAGAACGAACCAGCGGCGACGCCAGGTTTTTATGTAGTCTCCCTGCTTTGTTAGCCAGCCTGAACGTTCTGGGTCTGACCAGAAGTCGATGTTTCTGTAGTCGTCCGGGTTTGGGTCTTGACCCGTTAAGGATCGCAAGAGGGACTCCATTTTTTTTTTCTTTTTTCTGGGATTGGAGGTGACAGGATCGAAGAGAGGAGAGAAAAACAGGGGAAGGAGAGACACGATTCTGTTTAATTTTGTTTAACTCTGTCATCGAGGGTTAAAACGAGGTCGTTTATAATTTTTTCCCTTCTTTAAATTCAAATTGCATCCAAAGAGATTTTCATCTTCACTAATTTTACAAATTAGTCCACTGTTTTTATGCTTTCGCAATTCATTTGCTATGGTTCGAAAAAATTAGTGTTTTTAGGACTGTGATGATGATTTTTAAAAAAAAGGTATTTTTATTTGATAATATATTAAAATATTTTTTTATTTTTTTAAATAAATGTATCAAAATTATTAGAAAGTACTAAAAAAACAACATTTTAATTATATTTTAAGTTAAACAAACTTTTAAAATGCAATTAAAAAGCTCATCAATAAATTGTGGTTTCCAGCCCTCCATGATTCTTCTAGGAACCTCCATTGGATCCTCCACAATCTCCTCCCTCCGACGACCTTCATAATTGTCCATAATTGTAACCATGTTTTCTTTGGCCACAATTTCCATACTTGGTTGAGCTCCTATGACACTGTACCGCCCCTAACATGTTGACCAAAAGCAACATATTACATAAACATGCATTTTCACAAATATAACAACAGTGAAAGTTGAAGGCCATACAATTGTTGAAGCATCCAAGCCAGGCTCAACCGATTCAAACAGAAAGCTTGGAGCATCCCTATCATCTTCCCTAACCAGACATCGGTAAGAAAGCATTGGAGTTACGTGATCTGAGAATATACATCGGTATAGAGGAATTAAATTCCCATTCTTTGAAGCTTCTTGAAATCTTGCTGCCTGGTTATCTGGAAAGAGTTCAAACATAATGATTAGCACTCACTTCTTCTTCTTCTTTTTTATGAAGAAGAAGAAGAAAAACGATGACCACATCATAAAATTAATAAATAACTAGTACAGTCAGAAGATAGTACACCGTAGAGGTAAGGAACATTGGACAAACTTCCATCCAATTAATACAATCGGTTACAGTGTTAGCATGTCTAACCCAAAGATGAGCAGCTCTACTGCTGGAAGGAGGAGAAAGGATAAAGTGCGAATGAAGAAACCTACTGAGAATAGCACTAATATCCTTATAAATCACAGAGAGATCAGAAAATCTTCCAATGAATGAGCCTTTATTGCATTGCATGGATCACTTGAATGAGATTCCAGATGATTGGATCTTGAAAACCACAATCAGCAGCAAAACCAAATCCTCCTAAATAGAATAAGCATCAATAATTGCTGGATCCAAGACAGAGGCTTCTTGAAGTGACCTTCTTGCCATAAGTTCACATTTGTAATTTCCAAGAAGAAAGG
>Ga0325401_1001821_pt1 | contig 18417 bp, 13 predicted proteins | sample PopdelMetagenome_FD_205666 | JGI IMG/M metagenome (GOLD analysis project Ga0325401, IMG submission 205666) | Populus deltoides microbial communities from Bellville, Georgia, United States - Xylem-PdKOR-R2 | ecosystem: Host-associated > Plants > Phyllosphere > Stem > Wood/Secondary xylem | place... | reverse complement strand
TAACAACAAAAGGTCTCAAGAATCAAGAGATGCAAAAGAAAAAATAGAAAAAGTCTTTAAGCAAACATACTTTTTGATTTCAGCTAATTAACACAATCAATGTTATTAATTAACCGGAGGACAATTGATTCTTGTTTTTTTAAATTAGAGAGAAGGGTGAGGCACAATGCAAGATTTTGAAATTTGCAGGTAAAGTTTTCTTCCTTTTGTTTTGCTTAAATGTTGTTTTCTTCCTTCTGTTCGTTCTGCTTTTAAATGAAAAAAATACAAAATAAAAACGTTGGCCAACGGATATAACCAACTGAGAAAAAAAGGGTAGCCATCACTGTTATTTACATTTGCCTTTTGCTACAGAGAATGTAGAAATAGCAATTACTGTGTTCAACAGCTATTTTAGCTGACCGGTTAGAGTGCACACAAACAAACAAAAAAGCTAAAAATACAATATTTTCCTTTTGCCTGTTTTTTTAGCTTCTCGGTTGGAGATGCTCTTAAACCTCAGCTAACTTGGCCCGTGTATATACTAAAATAATATATATTTTTTATTTTTTAAAATTATTTTTGATATTATTTTAATAAAAATAATTATCCAGGTGATCTAAGCTAGTTTTTAAATCAAGTTTGGCATCTATAAATACATGTTCTTCTCTTGCCGTTGTGATATTCCAGCATGATCCATATATTTTCAGAACTTAAATTGCAGTCCATGTATCCTCAAAATTTCGTTAATAATTCTTGTGCCTTACATTTGAATGCTACATTCCTCCCATTCATTCATTCATTCATTCATGTAGAGTGAAATTTAACTGTCGTGAATGAGTTTTCGCATGAAATAGTGGCAAAGAAATATTAATTAAATATATCAATATTCTTAGTTTTAATTTACTATCAAGCATTTTTTTATGAATTTTAAAAATTCAAGGTTACAATTTTAAGTGAAAAGAGGCTGCATACGAAGAAGGAGCAAAGTTTTCAAGCAAGCTAAATCAATGATCAGTGAATAATTTAAAGAGGGCAAAAGGCAACTAAATCCCAGAAAAGGGCTTCCTTCACTAGTAAATGTGCAGAAAGATTCATCGACACGCTTATAGCTAATGGAATCTTGGTAAAACTATAAATAAAATACTTTAAGATATTTTTTTATGCATATATAAAGTGGAGTTTTTTTAAAAAAATTATTTTGTACTTGAAATTTTTATTAAATGTGGACAATCTTAAATTAACAAATGTTCCTTCTTTTATTTCCAAATTTTTTTATTAAATGAGCCTTAGACCATAATTAATTTCTCGATTTTGTTCGTCTCCGAATTCCAAAATGCTCCCGACGTCCGAAATGCGAAAGCAAAAAAGAAGAAGGGCTAAACCCACGAAAGAAAAAGAAAATCCAAATAACTTCTCCCAGTGCATTGCAAACACGTGTGCTAAGATAGCGTGGGAGCAGGTATTTTGTCGCGTAAATAGCGTCACACTAAATCCAAAAAGAAAAAGAAACCCCTCTCCCTCCCTTTAAAATTCCCGCCACCAATCCCAGCTTGCACTTATAAAAGCAAAAAGAGCACCACCCCTAAAAATAAAAATTCCCTAAATCCAATTCTTTTCTTGCCACCGGAGCAATCAATTTGCGTCTTTGACCCACTCCACACTCAAAGCATCCATCTTTCTCTCTCTCTATATATACAAAAAGAAGAATGTCCTCTCTCATTCTCACTATTACCACTACTGTGACAACATTCTCAAACATAACAAACAAGATAGCGAAAATCAAAGGAACTTGGATCGTTTTTACTCAACTTGAAATCAAAGGCATTGCCGTTATAATTTCTATTGCTTTTTGTGGATTGGCTTGGTGTGATTGGAGATGGCGAGTTCGAGCGGGACCAAGAATGAAGAAGGTCCGCCGCGTTCGCTGTCTCGGAGAATGACGCGAGCGCCGACGATGGTGTTGGATTTGGCTGATGAGGATAGTCCTCCTGTTGTTGATAGTGAGGTTGTGCCGTCTTCTTTGGCCCTTATCGCTCCTATTCTTCGCGTTGCTAACGAGATTGAGAAGGAAAATCGTCGGGTCGCCTATCTATGTACGTAACCTCCTCCACTTCTCCTTTACCTTTCCTTTTTTTTTTTTTCAAAAAAAATATTCATTTATTTATACACTACATAAACAATACTTTATATTATTGCTGCTATGTTTATTTATATTTTTGTGCAATCAGGCCGATTCCATGCGTTTGAGAAGGCTCATAAGATGGATCGGACGTCGAGTGGACGTGGAGTTCGACAGTTCAAGACCTATTTGTTGCACAAGCTTGAGAAGGTATAACTGATTTTTTTTTTTTTAAGAATATTTTTGTTTCAGCCTCATGGCCGGGATTTCGGGAATGATATGTTGTAGAGTTTTGAATCATCTCCTTTTGTTACAGGATTTATTTTGTCTTGTTCAATTTTAGATATTTCACTTGGAACTAATTATTAGATTCTCGAAAACACTAGATGAGTTGTGGTGTTGGTTTTGTTCTTCTTGAATGAATTTTGTAGCTTATAGCTGTTTTCTTTTCTTGTTTCAAGTACCAATGAAGTGAATTTGCATTAAGTGCATTGTTTCTGAATTTTCCTAGCGTTCTCATTAAAAATCCCCGTTGTTTTAGCATTTCAAATTTTAACTGGCAGGCAGTATTTGCTCCTCGGCATCTGGTAAATTTAAAAATCTTCACTGCTTTATGAAAAATCATCATAATTTGTGTTTTGAAGTTCAAGATGTCACTCAAAATTAGTTTACATGCCAATTGTGTTCATATTGTAAAACCGGGCAAATTTAGGTAGTGGTTTGATCACAACCGTAAAAATAACTACCTGCTTACCTGATGTTTCTATCCCGCTTCTTTTAGGGTATTGGGATTTTTTAGTTTAACTGCTTGCCTGATTCTTAATTAAAAATAATTACCATACTGCTGACCCGAATCTCAATGGAAGTAATTATCATGCTGCTGGCCTGACTTCTTCGAGCATTCTTGGCATACTAGCTGAAGTTTGGTATGACTTTATAATAATAGCTTACGGCACCTTTTGGGTTGGATGCACTTACAAGGTATTAGAAATTGCCTGTATTTTGTCTTGTCTAATATGTCTCCTTTGCATGGTTCTGCTGGGCCTGAACATGACAGGGACATTGTATAATCATATAACGAGCTGGATAAGAAAGTCTGGTTTAGCCTAATTTAGTGTGCTGCTTGCTCACCAGCTAACATAAGCCTTTCTATTGGATGCGCTAACCATTAGAAACATTTATAGAATCCTGTTCTGGACACCACTTCCAGTGCCACTCTGCAATGCACCATTCTTGGTGCTCTACAGAATTTACGTCTCAATTGGGAAACTGTTGATGTTAATATTTGAACCTAAATTAATTTTTCGTTTCAATTTCCACTGAATTTCAATTGCTATCTAATAAGTGATCAATCATCCTCCATACCATGTATTTCTGTTATTCCTCCAAATTAGCTGCTAGATTCCTTGTTCTCAAGTCTGAAGGTGGATAAACAAGTCCTCTGATTTTTAACTGGCTCAATCACATTCTTCACTCTTCCCTTCTCACTTAAACAAATTTATTACACAATCAAAATGCCTCCAAAGGCCTTAAGATACAAGAGTGGCTGTTGTTGCTTGTGGATTTTCAATGTCTTTAATTTGCTTCTGTTAAAAGGCCTCAGAATCCACTTCCCAATGCAAGTGCATCTTATGAAAGGTACACCGCTGAATGTCTCCACCCAGAAGGGTAGAGAGGTGTGGGTGTGGCAATTAGTAATAAGCTCACTAACAGTATAGAAATTTAGATGAATAGTGTAGTGCCTGGAAGAATAGCATGTGTTTTATGTGGAATTATTTCTCAGCTGTAACTTGTTCAATGCTGAAAAATCTCAATTGTCTTAGGCTATATAACCTTTAATCTCATTATCGCATAGAAATACTTTAATTGTTAGTGAACATGCTGGTGGATGATCTTCGTTCCTTTTGTCTTTCATGATATTCTGCAGCATAGATGGATTGGTATTGATGTGATTTTTTTCTACCCTGGATCTCCTTTTATTTTTAATTCTTGCTTGCTATCCCATTATTTTCCAAATTCTTCCAACTATAGAAAAATATATGTTCCATAATTTATTTCTTTTGTGCTCTCACTCTCCTGGGGATTGTTCTCAACCTGCATATTTTGCTAGAGTAAAGTGTAGTTTCATTAAGAAGAAAAAACGTGGGCTTTGAACTAAATATTGAAGATCATATTGTAGAGAAATTGCTTAACTGATTTATGATTTAGCCTAATCACAGTTTCCTAGAGCCTAATTGTCCATTAGGCAACCTGTTCAATATATAAACTAGGATTATTTATACCTTTTTCCTTTTATCTCAATAATACATTCAGATTGCAATTTTCCTTTCTGAAAAAGAAGATATTATCAAATTACTGTATTAAGAACGCGCTTGAAATAATATTCTGGAGTTCTCAGAGAAATGATTCAAGACTACTTAAATTTCCCCTTTTTGTAGGAAGATGAAGAAACAAAGCCTCAGCTTGCTAAAACTGATCCGCGCGAAATCCAGTTGTATTACCAAAAATTCTACAAGGAGAACATTAAAGATGCACAGTATACAAAAAAACCGTGAGGCTTGATTATTTTTTAGCCTATTTTCTTCTTTATTTACTTTTTATCCAATTGCTGTCTTGCCAAAGTTTCTAAGCATCTATCATATCTTATTCTTTGTGTCAACTCTTGCAGGGAGGACATGGCTAAGATTCTTCGCGTTGCTACAGTATTATATGATGTGCTGCAAACGGTCGTACCTGCAGGAAAAGTTGACAATGAGGTTTGATTTAATTGTTTTCAGCATCCTGGCATGAGCTCTTAAGGTACATGTTTGCATGTGGAAGGTGCTTAATCGTGTATATTCAATTGATTCTATTGCCACAGACAGAGAAATATGCTGAGGATGTTAAGAGAAAAAGGGGACAGTACGAACACTACAACATTCTTCCACTGTATGCTGCTGGGGTAAAACCAGCAATCATGGAACTTCCAGAGGTTGGATATGTGTAGAATATGTAATCTTGGTTTTGCTTGAGCTAATTACATTGACATTGATTGTGAATGTCTGAACTTTATCATGGTCATCCTTGAAAATATAGATCAAAGCCGCACTTCATGCTCTACGTGATGTGGATAATCTTCCAATGCCCAGAACTAGACTACCGCATGATTCCTCTAGTGACATGCATAAGGAAAGGGTTATATCTGTCAATGACATACTCGATTGGCTCTCGTCTATTTTTGGGTTTCAGGTAAGATGCACCTTCAGTTCTATTTTTGCAATTTGTTTTCTTATTTTACAGCTAAAATGTTAGTTTTGGGTCTTTTGTTTGTCAGTTCTGAAGTAATCTGCATGTTAGCTTCTAGACCTTTAAGTTGCTTAAAGGACTCACAGATTTGAACGCTTGGACCTTTGGGTTTTAGTTCACTGTTATTCATATACTTTATTCTCTTATTCCTTTTGAGAATTGTCAGCAGTATTGTTCCTTATGAAGCTAGGTGAATCTTATATGGCAACGGGGAGATTACAACGAAAGTAATGAAGAAATTAACGCATCTCTTTTTAATGCTTGCGGAGAAAACCCAGAATGTTTCTAAATGGACATAAAGACGAAGTATTTCTAATTTGGAATAACTTATGAAGAACAGTCTGGAAATGGTTTGCTTCAGAGCTATACCATTTCCATTCAAACCAGTTATACTGAATCGATAGAAATAAATAAATTTTGTGGTTAAGATCAGGGCCATTTTCTTTGGTGAGCTATGGATGTGCTGTAAAACCTTGAAGATTTATTATTCACTTGCTTTGGGTTTTGGGAGAGGCAAAGAAGGCAAAACTCTTTGGAGAGGTGCGGCAATTGCACTGATATGGTGTGTTTGAATGGAGAGAAATGCAGAAATTTTTGAGAAACGTCAGTTGTCCAACCAATTACTTTGAGTTAGGGTAGTTTCTAAAACTTATTTGTGTCAGTTGATTTTTCAGAATGATTTGTAGAAGCAGTGGCGGATCTTGAACAAAATTTTAGGGGATGCAAGAACATGACTAAATATACAGTATTATAGCTTGTGTCATCATTCAATTATGTCCATGTCAATTTTGGACAATAATTTAATTCTGTCAAAACTCCAAAAAAGAAGAGAGAAAAAAAGATGATGTGTCAAATTTTTTGATTAGCTTTGATGGTCTAGTGAGCATATTGTACAGATATTATTTTAAAAAATTTTATGCGTGGAAAAGAAAAGAAAACTTATTGACACTTTAAGGATGTGCATTTTGTTGCCTGGAAGTAATATGTATGGAGGGAGAGAGACTTTTAATTTGGAAAAAGAAAAGCAAATTTTGAAATCAAGGATCCAACTCTAAATAAATTTGGAGACATAGGGACTAAATTAATTATTTGAAAAGTAAAGGAACTTAAATGTACATAGTATTTTAGAAAATTAAAAATGCCAGGTGAGGGCCTATCTCTTTGAGGTTCTGCCACTGTGTAGAAGATATATATATATTTTTTTAGTTTAGAAGATGCCTTATCATACTTACAGCATTCCATTATCTTTTCCTTTCTTAAAAAAATTTCCTCATCTTTACGAAAAGAAAAGAAAACGAACTCTCCCTCCCCTCTCCTCCAAATAATCAAATGTGACTAACTAATGGAAAAACAAGATTGGTGTTGCATGATTTGACTATCTGTTTGTCTCGTTAGATAACTAGTGGGGGTTTCACTAATATCGTAGTTTTGGTGGTCATGATGAAACTTGTGTGCTATGTTCATATACTCAAGTCAACTGTATGCATACAAGTTTCTGATTTAGTTATGACTCCTTATATTCTTATCTTGTCCATGGAATCAAAGCGAGGAAACGTGGCAAATCAGAGGGAGCACCTGATATTGCTACTAGCCAATATGGATGTAAGGAATAGGAGGAATCTTGACGATTATACTACGGTAAAAGCTTGATGCTTTATACTCACTTATCTTAAATGAATTTAACATTCTTCTATTCTCTCTATAGAAGCCTTTTTTTCGTTTTACTTCTTTATATCATTGTCTTTCAAAGATTGAGACAAAGCTTATTGCAGCTCAATAGTGGGACCATACAACGATTGTTGGAAACGATTTTCAAGAATTATCGTTCATGGTGTAACTATTTGCGTTGTAAATCAAATCTTGAGTAAGTTATGGTCCTAAGATTGCAGCAGGTAAAGATGTATTTTTCAGGTGGTTGAAATTTTTTGATCTTGTAGGTTTCCCACAAAGTCTGACAACCAACAGTTGAAGCTTATTTACATTGCACTCTATCTTCTTATATGGGGTGAAGCTTCAAATATACGATTCATGCCAGAATGCATTTGCTATATCTTCCACAATGTACGTTTTTAATAAGATTTTTTCATGGAGTATTGTCAAGTTTGAATTAAATAATATTAGCATGGCAGCAGTTTTTTATCGTTCTTATGATAAGCTATTGTTTTAGATATCCATCAGGAGTCTTAGAAGTACAATCAACATAACATGTTGTGTAGGAACTATGATTGACTTTTTCTGGTTTCATTGTAGTCCTTCGTTTTCCTAAAAGAGATGAATATAATTTTAAATGAATTAAAGAAAGGGGTTGAGTTTTTTTAATAGAAAAAGTAAGATCTTCAATAGAAAAGGAATCCTGAATAAGGAGAGCAAGCCAACTTCTGTGGAGAACATAATAGATTGTTAAAAATTAAAAAGCAATGGCTTTCTAGTCTCATTGAATATCCACTAAAGAAAATCCTAAATGCCCCAGATAGATTGCCCCACATAGAAGTTAGCTACGAAAATAATTTTGTCCCATATTTATTATGTTAGAATTGATTTTTGTATCATACCACTGCAAATATTGCATATTTGTACAAAATTTTACTTCCTTTCTCCGAAAACCCACCAACTGCATGAAAAACAACTCTTCCATCTTACTATGGTTGCTGATGCTCACCTGTGGTGTCACAAGTTGTGTTCTATATCCCAAGCCAGACGACAATGTATCAAAAGGTGTTCATGTGTCTCCCATTATTAAGCTGCATGAGAAAAGCATCTTGAGAAAGTGCCTTATGAGGTCTCTTTACTTGGTAAACAGTTCTCAGAATTAGCTTATCATCTACTAATGTCTGAAATAAAATTTTTAGCCTTGGTTTCCAAATACTGAAATTCATCTGACTGTCTAGCTTGTTATTTGGTAACAATTTTGTATATAGCACAGTGCCTTTATTTTCATTCCATTTAACAGTTGTTTAAATCAATTTATTAGAAGCATTGATGCCAGTTAAGGTAGCAGAACTCTATCATCACGAGGAATTAGTTTTAGGCATATAATTCTCCTATCTTAGGCTATGTTTGTTTCCCGGAATTCACTTTCCGGAAAATCATTTTCCAAACTTTCCTGTGTTTGTTTGCCATTAGGAAAGTTGGTCAACAAAAAACACTTTCCAGTCAAAGAAAAATTTGGCTTGGTTTCTAGGAAAGTGTTTTCTTGAAAAATTTTGGCGGAAAACACTTTCTGGAAGTTGTAAAAAATTTAGAAATGTCATATTATTTGCTGATTATATCAAATTTGATCTTTAAACTTTTGATTGCTATATATATATATATATATATATTTTGTTTTGAATATTTATTTTTCAATTTCATCTCTTAAAATTTAATTTTTATATTAACTTTGGTCTTTATTTTTATAATTGTTATTTGCTTTTCCCTTATCATTTTTTTATTGAAATTTTTTATGTATCAAATTTGGTCCTCATTCTTTTGATTGTTACTTATTTTATTTGAAATAATTTATGAAATGTTAATTATTATTATTTTAATTTCTTCATCTTTCATTTTTTTTTATTTTTTAGATTTGATCTCTTTTATTTTGATTATTATTTATTTTATTTGAGATAATTTATGAAATTATATTTTTTTTCAATTTCATTCTCATTCAACTTTTTAATTTGTAAGATTTGTTCCTTATTATTTTAATAAACTTGAGAAAAATAAAACATTAATAAGTTATTTTCCAGCTCATTTTCCATGACATAACCAAACACTGGAAAGTGTTTTCCAACTTATTTTCTATTACACTGCCAAACATCAGAAAATAATTCATTTTCTCGGAATTCACTTTCCAAAAGGAAATTACTTTCCAGCAAACAAACGGGGTCTTAGAAAATCTAATGAATCATTCTTCAGGGTGGTATCTGTTTAGCTTCCTCCATAATATTTTTTTGATGTTCACGTAAATCTTTTTTGTATGCAAATGTGATGCTCTCCTTATTTCCCAATGTATAAGATGGCACATGAAGTCTATGGAATATTATATAGCAACGTGCATCTTGTTAATGAGGAGACATTTGAAACAACAGCACCTGACGATGAAGCCTTTTTGAGGAATGTTATAACCCCAATCTATCAGGTTTTGCGCAAGGTAATTTTTCACTAAATTTACTGCTTATTATTTATGTTTCACTTACATGTTACATCTGGAAGATGATTTCATTTCCTGAAAAAGGAAGCAAGGAGAAACAAAGGAGGCAAGGCTAGCCATTCAAAATGGAGAAATTATGATGACCTGAACGAGTACTTCTGGTGAGATCCTTTGAAGAGTAAGTTCTGTTTCCACAATTAGTCAAGATGACTGATAGCTAACTTTTTCTATCTTTTCAGGTCTGACAAATGTCTCAAGTTAAATTGGCCAATGGACCTTCGAGCAGATTTTTTTGTTCATTCTGATGAGTTGCCACCTGTAAATGAGGTATCTCTCTACTCCCCCTACCCCCCCAACCAAGAAGGAAAAAAAATGGGTAAGGCATCTGAACATACCCTGACCCCAGTGTAGTAGCCTTTTACTGAAGCATGCGGATAATTATGCTTCACAAAAATGAGAAATTATAGTGCATTGTGTATGTTATCAACTGTTTCTTGCTGATCTTTAAATTCACATCTCTATTTTTGAAAAATGTTTCGACTGGTTTCTTTTTTGTTTCCGTAAAATGTGATGTAATGATGTTAGTGATCTTTCAGCCATTGATAATAATGTTAGTTTTCAACGCTGAACTATTGAAGTTCTTCTGTCTTCCTGAATTTCTTTTCATTTTTATTCTTTTTTAATTGTTTTGGGGAGTGGTCTATCATGTATTTCTTCCAAACATTTTGTGTTTGAAGTTTGTATGCTTTTTGCAGAGGTCTAACCAAGGTACTGGTGGAACGAGGAAGCCTAAGACTAATTTTGTTGAAGTCCGCACTTTTTGGCACCTTTTTAGAAGTTTTGACCGAATGTGGATATTTTTTATATTGGCTTTACAGGTGGTCTAAAATGTTACTGGGTTAATGTCTTCAATCAATTTCTCTACTAGGAATCAATTGAATATGAACTTGTTTTTCAGGCTATGATAATTATTGCATGGAGTCCTTCTGGATCTATTGTAGCCTTTTTTGATGAGGATGTCTTCAAAAGTGTTTTGAGCATTTTTGTCACTTCTGCATTCCTTAATCTTTTGCAAGGTATTGATGAATTTCTTAATAATTTTTCTCTTGTCCAGAAAATAAACAATATTTTTATTGCTATTTTAATTTCATTGCTTCTATTTCATCAGAAATGAAAACTTTGCCAGCATTATTGTCTTGCTAATGGTAGCAGTTATTGTGGACATCAACCAAGTGAAATAAAGCCTTGTGATTGCATTTATTTTGGCAATTTCTCAATATTAAACATTAATATGTATTTGTTTAAGTTTTGCAGATGGTTATATATTGCTATGGTTCTGTTGTTATAGTTTGAGCGACTTTTTTGGTGCTCCCTTGACATTTTCATCTTTGGTTTTGCAGCTTCTCTGGATATAATTCTGAGTCTTAATGCATGGAGGAGCTTAAAAGTCACACAGATACTACGGTACCTTCTCAAGTTTTTTGTGGCTGCTGCATGGGCCGTGGTTCTGCCAATTGGTTATTCCAGTTCTGTGCTGAATCCAACAGGACTTGTAAAGTTTTTTAGCACTTGGTCTATGGATTGGCAGAATCAGTCATTTTATACTTACGCTGTGACAATTTATTTGATACCAAATGTGTTGGCTGCTTTACTTTTTGTGCTTCCACCTTTACGGAGAATCATGGAACGTTCAAACTGGCGGATTGTCACTCTCATAATGTGGTGGGCTCAGGCAAGTATATCCAGCACTTTTACTTCTGACTCAAGTGTTTGTGTGCATGTGTGTGTTTTTGGTTTGGTTGATATTCTAGCTTTTGTTTCTTTCTCTTCAACCTAGCCTTCTTTTTTACATTTCTTTTACCTTCCTGCAGCCAAAACTATATGTAGGAAGAGGCATGCATGAGGATATGTTCTCACTTTTAAAGTAAGAGAAACAAATGCTATTGATTGTTATTTTATTTTCATTTTTACCTTTTTGGAGGGGATGAGTGAGGTTACTAGGAAGTTGCATGATTTGGCTCTTGTACTTTATCAATGTTAGAATTCTTGTTGGGAAATTTAAAATGAATGTGATGCCTGTCTTTCTTTCTTATAAAATCTTGATATTTTCCTATGCACAGGTATACTTTGTTCTGGGTCCTGCTGATAATTTGCAAGCTAGCATTTAGCTACTATGTGGAGGTTTTTTCTTCTTAAACATCTTAATTGTTGAATTTCAATATCCATTGGGACAAGATTTTGTTAATAATATTTTGAGTCTAAATGCATTATGTACTCACAGCGTACACACATGTGCATGCACAAAAATGTTACAAATTTGCTTATATGCATGTATTTGGAATTTGGATCTATACACATGAAAATAAGGGTATAGAATTATCACGTACAAGTTTAGGAGGAACTCTAAAGTCTTTTCTCCACCACCTAAAATGGTGTTCCTCTTGCAGAATAGCTCGTCACATATATTTGTACTTCTCAATTTAAAGAACACTATATGCATTGTAGGGATAGAAACTTAACTTCCTGGAATTTACATCTATTTGAAATACTTTTTCGATGTAGTTTCCACATGGGATATTTCAAATTTCTCCAAGGCTAAAACTTCTAATTACATGGCTGGTTAGAGGAAAAAAAAAAAAATTACAATTCCTACCAGAAATAATATCAAAGGCCATGTATAATACTGGAAGAAATATAGTTTTCCTGAATTACTGTACTGTTATAGTGATTTTTTACAGTAACTATACCATGGATGTGGAAAAACACACAATCTTATTTTGTATTTGTCCATGCTATAGGTTCATTACTTTTCAATTTCATTTTACGTGGACTATTTGTTTTCTTGTACAATCTGTCATATTCATTTGCTTATAACCCATATGTTGCATATTTGTGAATAGATATTGCCTCTAGTTGAACCAACAAAGTTGATTATGGAGATTCGTGTTAATAACTATCAATGGCATGAATTCTTTCCCCAACGTAATATTTCACCCTTTTTTATTACTCTCTGTACTTTCTTTCATCATAGAGCTATAACTAAGTTATGTTTTGAAACTGGTGTAGTTCCGCATAACATTGGTGTTGTTATCTTTATATGGACTCCTATTCTTCTGGTAAGTGGACTGAATATGAAGTTTTAGGAATGAGAAACTTTATATTATTGTGTTTCATAACAAACTTTTACATTAAGTTGGGGTAAATTCTGTTATTGTATTAGGTTTATTTTTTGGATGCACAAATATGGTATGCCATATTTTCTACTCTTGTTGGTGGGATTCAAGGAGCCTTCAGCCATTTGGGTGAGGTTAGTGGTCATTTTGTTCTCATATAATGATATATTAGCAATCATATGATGCACAATGATCCCATTTATTCAACATTATTTTGATTGTTAAAGAACATTTGGAATATTAGTTCATATTTGATTGTATGGAAAATATGCAGTTGACAAGTTGTGGTTTTCATCATGCACAACACTCGTAACCTTTTATTTTCAGATAAGGACCTTAGGGATGTTACGGTCCAGATTTGAATCCGTGCCTTCAGCTTTCAGTCGCCATCTTGTGCCATCACACGAGGATGCTCCGAGGAAACATTTGGTGATCAATTCTAACGAATTTTGTTGTAGTGGTTTGTTTGTTTGCGGTGACAATTCGGTATTTTTTTTTATTGATGTTCCATCTTGGATGCATTTTGTGCCAAATACAAAAGCAACAATATTATTTTGTTTTCCAGCTTGTTTTATATAGCAATCAATTGGAACCCCTTCTTATTTGTCTTGTCTAAATCAACAATTCTCGTCATTTCAGAATGAGGAATCAGAAAGAACAAATATTGCAAATTTTTCACATGTGTGGAATGAGTTCATATATTCTTTGAGAATGGAAGATTTGATCAGCAATCAGTTGAGGCTCTTCTTGCTATACAATTTATTACAACATCAAGTGCATCATATTTCTAGTTGTAAGATTTTAAATTGACTTCACTGTTCAGTGAAAAAGACTTGCTACTTGTGCCTTATTCTTCAAGTGATGTCTCTGTCTTCCAGTGGCCTCCTTTTTTGCTTGCTAGCAAGGTATGTACCTTGATTCATTGGTATTCTTAATATTTGTACTCAATGCAATTCCAATTCCAACTTATCTCCTTGTGTTGATTGACACATGACAGATCCCTATAGCACTGGACATGGCAAAAGATTTCAAGGGGAAGGAGGATGCTGAGTTATATAGAAAGATGGATAAGTATATGCAATCAGCAGTGACTGAGTGTTATGAGGCATTGGGGTACATAATATTTGGCCTTCTAGAAGATGATGCAGATAAGATGTAAGAAGCATTCATCTTGCGAGATTGAGTCTCAAAAGTCATATAAGATGAATCTGGCCATTTATGATCGATTATTTATTCATTTGTTTTTATTATTCTTTTCTCAACAGGATTGTCAAACAAATACTTTACGAGGTAGATATGAGCATACAACAACATAGATTTTTGAATGAGTTCCGGATGAGTGGATTGCCTATGCTTAGTGAATATTTGGAGAGATTTCTAAAAGTCTTGGTAATGTGCTTTCTTTATGCTTTCCTTTTTCTTTAATTTCTTATTTCCATCATGGTCTGCACTTGCTCATATTCGAGTGCTCACACTAGTTTGTTAACAGGCAGGTGATCATGGTAATGATGACACCTACAAATCTCAGATAGTTAATGCTCTCCAGTCTATTATAGAAATTATCACTCAGGATATTATGTTTCATGGCCATGAGTAAGTTCTGAATTATTACTAACTTAATGGGATGTCAAAATGGTTTATGACAGATTGAGCCTTGATAACTAAATGTTTGGCTACTTATCCCTGCAGAATTCTAGAAAGAGCTTACAGTGATCAAAGTAGTATGAAAGAACAGAGGTTTGGAAAGATAAATCTAAGTCTCACAAATAACAATTATTGGAGGGAGAAGGTTGTCCTGACACTTGCATATTTTGTTACGAATATCATGTTTGTGACATATACATCTTCAATTTTTATATTGTTCAACATCTCTCTGTAGGTCCTCAGGCTTCATTTACTTTTGACCACGAAGGAATCTGCCATAAATGTGCCATCAAACTTGGATGCTCGCCGCCGAATCACTTTTTTTGCAAATTCCTTATTTATGAACATGCCGAAGGCTCCAAAAGTCCGAGACATGTTCTCTTTTAGGTGAGTGATTGAAAAATACGAATTTTGTAAGCAAAAAATGTAACAGGTGGCAATGGTTTTTGTCTATACTTTCTTCATAGGAACAACATATTCTAAAAATAAATCATCTTCAACATGATCATGGCTTGTTACCACAATCCGATCAGAAATGAAGAAATGATAATCTTGTGCGAACATGATAAAAATTGTGTTAAGAAGGATTGCTTAGTTTCTTCTCTTATCCACTATCTTTAGAATTGGCCATGTGCTTCTGTGTTGCTCATTTTCTTCCATTTAGATCATTTATTGGTCATAAATAAATGGCTACTCATTTTAGTTTTTGTTTTTGTTTTGACATTAGATTTCTTTTCTGATATCATTAGTGTTTTGACTCCCTATTACAAAGAAGATGTTCTTTATTCCGATGACGAACTTCATAAGGAAAATGAAGATGGGATAACGATTTTGTTCTACCTAAAGACAATATATCGTGGTGAGTTTCTACCAATTCCTGTATCACACTTTCAATCTTTATAATGGGGTTAAACTTATCAAATACAAATGAACGCAAAACAGATGAATGGAAAAATTTTGAGGAACGTATAAATGATCAGAAACTTAAGTGGCTTTTCAAAGAGAAGATGGAGCTTACTCGTCAATGGGTATCCTATAGGGGGCAGACCCTTGCTAGAACAGGTTTGAATAGTGAAGGTTTTTGGTGCTTTATTTACTTGCTTCATTTGTGGATGTTGACTAGGCCATCATGTAACTGTGTGTGCATGCACGCGTACATGTGCACACATAATTCTCTATGTTTTTTTTTTTTCCAGTAAGAGGGATGATGTACTACAGGCAAGCCCTAGAACTTCAGTGCTTATTAGAATTTGCAGGAGATGATGGTTTGTGATTTCTTAAGATATATACGCGCCATTACTTCTGAAATTTAGCATTTAATTCCTTGCCTCTAATGGTACATTATTTTTTCAAAAAGCTAATCACTGTTTTGCTTTGCAGCCCTTTTGAATGGCTTCCGTACCTTGGAACCTGAGACGGATCAAAAAGCTTATTTTGATAAGGCACAAGCTCTGGCTGATTTGAAGTTCACCTATGTTGTTTCTTGTCAGGTGTATGGGGCTCAGAAAAAATCCACTGAACCACGGGACCGGAGTTGTTACAACAATATTCTGAATTTAATGTTAGCGTAAGTTAAAATTTGTCCCAATGCATTACATGAAGTTCTCCATTTAGATACAAAAGGTTGATGGCAACCTTCATTACATATCATTAATGCAGGAATCCATCGTTGCGTGTTGCTTACATAGATGAAAGAGAGACCACAGTGAATGGAAAATCTCAAAAGCTGTATTACTCTGTTCTCGTCAAAGGGGGTGATAAGTATGATGAGGTACGGGTCTGATTCCTTGTTTGGTATGGAATTCGCTTCGGGATTTCTATGCTGCACTTAAGTAGAGCAATTGATCACTTCCAATTAAATTTATCATATTTCAAATTGCAATGAAGGGTCGTAGTTGCAGAGTTATCTTCTGGAAAAACTCTGGTTATTGTCTGCTAGATAATCTAACGAAGTAATTTGTTATATGCACCTGTAAAATAAACTGTACTTCTTAGGGACTATCTCTTAGGAACAATTGCATTTATGTGATGTTTCCTGAACTGCTTAGTTTAGACACCTCAATTCATATGCTGGGTATGAGAAAGATGTCCTGCCTTTGTGTTCTCAATTCAAAATATTGAGAGTAGTTGATTGTTAATGCTACTCCTGTTTACAAGCTTCTTTTGCCATTTTTCTACAAATCCAAAGCACGTTCTCTTACATGTTGTACTCCTTACACTGCTAGGAAATCTACCGAATCAAGCTTCCAGGTCCTCCGACAGATATTGGTGAAGGAAAACCTGAAAATCAAAATCATGCCATTATTTTTACTCGTGGAGAAGCCCTACAGACTATAGACATGAATCAAGTAGTCTCTCTGTTCCTTTTCCATTCATTTATAAATTACATTATACAGTAATTCACTAGAATTTCTCTTTGTTTCAGGACAATTACTTTGAAGAAGCTTTTAAAATGAGAAATGTGTTGGAGGAGCTTAAAAAATCTCATCGTAGGAAACAAAACCCAACGATTTTGGGTATAAGGGAGCATATATTTACTGGAAGGTCAGCTTTACCATTTAATGGTTGTGCATCACATGTTGGCGTGCAAAAAGAATTATGTAGTAGAAATGTTTTGATTTTAATATTATAAACCCTTATATTTCTTCTCTTTCTTTTGACAGTGTTTCATCACTCGCTTGGTTCATGTCCAATCAGGAGACCAGCTTTGTGACTATTGGCCAACGTATCTTGGCTAGTCCTCTAAGGTAAGCCTAATTTTAGCCAGCAATCAATGTATGCTTATGTGGTATTACATGTCATTTACAATTTGAAAGCTCGTTGCATCATTTAAATTTTGTATCTGCGTACATTTCTATTTTTCCTTTTTAATTATCAAACATGGGAGAAAAATATTTCAAACCTCAAACAGATGATATTTCACTGCTTGAGAAAAAGAAAACGAGAAATGAAAAAAAGTTTGCATTGATTGCTACTGGAAAGTTTCTCCCTTAGAGACCAATCTTAAGTCTAAACCACCGCTTGACTGTTTTTTCCCTTTTCCTCAGAACAGACTCGTTGACCAATACAAGATATCTAGATTTACTTAATGATGAACTTTGTTCCAGATTAAAAGTATTAAAAGACCACAGAACCTGATTTTCTTTTTAATTTTTTTTTTATAGAAAAGAGTAGGAGTCTAAAACTACAGAGAGTTTCAACTTTCAAATATAGGAACAATTGCAAGCTTTAAACTGAAGTAAACTTTGTTTTTTATATACTTGTTTTGAAGACCAAAGTGCACCAAGATTATTCTTCAGTGGTGCACTTTGCTAGAATAAGATTCTAATAAATGTTGTCTGATTTTATAGGGTACGATTCCATTACGGCCATCCTGATATATTTGACAGAATCTTCCACATAACAAGGGGTGGCATAAGCAAAGCTTCAAAAATAATAAATTTAAGCGAGGATATATTTGCAGGTAATTTGATATGGATTTGAACACTATTGACATCACATAAGTACCATGCGATGATTAAGCATGTCACTCTCTTCAGGATACAACACAACTCTACGTGGGGGATATGTAACACATCATGAATACATACAAGTAGGAAAAGGGCGTGATGTGGGGATGAACCAAATATCATCTTTTGAGGCAAAGGTTGCAAATGGAAATGGAGAGCAGACCCTTAGCCGTGATGTTTATCGATTGGGGCGACGTTTTGACTTCTATAGGATGCTCTCGTTCTACTTTACAACAGTTGGTTTCTATTTCAGTAGCATGGTATGCTGATCTGATTTCTTTATTTTACTGTCTTTGTGCTGAACAGATTTCTTAGTTAATTGTTTCCTATAAACTAGAGTCTCCATGACTACTACTGGTGATATCCCTTTTGCTTTAAGTTTTGAGTTATGTGGTATGTTGATCTCCTTGAGGAGCTCTGCATATGGAGCTTCAAGGAGCTCTGCATATGGAGCTTCAAGGTGATTTATTTATTTAATATGCAGTAGGTTCAGAATACACAGAAACACTTCTGTGTATTGGTTACTTGTTTCTTGGAGGATTCTTCTTCTTCCTCCCTATTGTTTTTTTTTTTTTT
>Ga0325401_1001819_pt1 | contig 18425 bp, 16 predicted proteins | sample PopdelMetagenome_FD_205666 | JGI IMG/M metagenome (GOLD analysis project Ga0325401, IMG submission 205666) | Populus deltoides microbial communities from Bellville, Georgia, United States - Xylem-PdKOR-R2 | ecosystem: Host-associated > Plants > Phyllosphere > Stem > Wood/Secondary xylem | place... | reverse complement strand
CATAGCCATAGCCATAGCCTAGCATAATCGCTGTGGTTCTTCTTATATTCGTTAATTAATTGGTTTCTTTTATTGGATCAGAAAGAAGTTACAAATAAGAAATGGGGAGCCCAGGACAGAACGCATGGAAATTGGTGGATCATCCTAAGCTTCCGAAGGGGAAGACTATTGCTATGGTGGTTTTGGATGGTTGGGGTGAGGCTAAACCTGATCAGTATAACTGCATCCACGTCGCCCACACTCCTACCATGGATTCCTTCAAAACTGTACCTTTCTTCTCCTTCCTTTTCTATCAATTATTCTTAATAACTGCATACGTCAATTTCAATGATGAATGATTGTTGTTTGGAATTGGATAGACTGCCCCTGAGAAATGGAGATTGATTAAGGCCCATGGTACTGCTGTTGGGCTTCCAAGTGAGGATGACATGGGCAACAGTGAAGTTGGTCACAACGCTCTTGGTGCTGGTCGCATTTTTGCCCAAGGGTATCTGACTTAACTAATTTCTTCACTTCACTTATCTTCTATTTTTTTTCATTCTTCCTATGCGGATACTTGTCTCCCACAATGGTGTCTTACGTAGTTGCTTCATTCTCTTGAGAGCTCACGGGTAAAAAACAATCTTTTTTATTTATTTATTTACTTGTGAATGTAGAGCCAAGCTTGTTGATCTTGCTCTTGCCTCGGGAAAAATCTACGACGGAGAGGGATTTAAGTACATTAAGGAATGTTTTGACAACGGCACCTTGCATCTCATTGGGTTATTGAGTGATGGTGGTGTTCACTCAAGGCTTGATCAGTTGCAGGTGAGTTTTGTTTTTGATCTCTTTCCTTATCTTGCTTGGCTTGTTCTCTCGAAATCATATTAGTATATTTCCTAACGCTTTTTCTCCTTCTTCCTTTTTTCTTTCTGCAGTTGTTGCTACAAGGTGCTTTTGAAAATGGTGCAAAACGAATCCGTGTTCACATTCTCACTGATGGCCGTGATGTTTTAGATGGGTCAAGCATTGGCTTTGTGGAGACTCTTGAGAAGGACCTGTCAAATTTACGTGAGAAAGGTATTGATGCACAAATTGCATCTGGTGGTGGTCGCATGTATGTTACAATGGATCGTTATGAGGTATGCGTGTAAATTCTGTTCTTTCTTGAGGAGAAGAATGCCTGTGATGCTTCTCATTTTATGGTCTATTCTTGTATGAATCTGTGTTTTTTCTTCCCGCTCTATATTTTGTTACTTATTTTCTATAGAAACTCAACACTTACATGATAGCTTCACACCATTAGGGGCTTAAAAACCTCTATTTCCCTCCAAATGAGGGGCAACGTGGACAGAGGAAAAAACGATCTAGTCAAACTGAGATTTTGGGGAGGAATGGATCACTCTTATCCAATCTGGTCTTTATGGGTGGTAACTAGTGGCATGTAGTTCGTATATTAATAATGTTCCTGCAAACCAATATGATGCAAATTAAGACTTTCTTTTAATAAGGTGAGGGTAAAAGAGGTAGGGGGAGACTAAAAATTTACGTGGATGGAAGAGGCATCAACTACCAAATGATTTAAGCTATCTTTTTTATCAAGGAGGATTTAGTTTATGGTCTTGTTGAATGGTGTAAAAGCATAGCCTAAGCTAAATAGTTTGAAACTAAGGCCTTGTTTCTGATGATGATAAGATGAAGTCTAAATGTGGGAAGTAACTTGCATGTTTTTCAAAAATGATCTTTTCTTTAAATGATGTTCTACATATCAGTCTGTGGGCCTCTTTACAGTTATAGATTTAGCATCATTTCTTTGTGCATGTCTGAACATTTTCTGTAAATCTTCTGCAGAATGATTGGGATGTGGTGAAACGAGGATGGGATGCCCAAGTTCTTGGTGAAGCCCCATACAAGTTTAGAAATGCAGTAGAAGCTGTCAAGAAACTGAGGGAAGAACCCAAGGCAAATGACCAGTACTTACCTCCTTTTGTCATTGTTGATGAGAGTGGAAATCCTGTGGGACCAATCAAGGATGGTGATGCTGTTGTCACATTCAACTTCCGAGCAGATCGCATGGCTATGCTTGCTAAGGCGCTTGAATACGAGGATTTTGATAAATTTGATCGGGTTCGAGTTCCTAAAATCCATTATGCTGGAATGCTTCAATATGATGGCGAGTTGAAGCTTCCAAGCCACTACCTTGTTTCTCCTCCTGAGATAGATAGGACATCTGGTGAATACTTGGTGCACAACGGCATTCGCACCTTTGCTTGCAGGTGAGCTACAACCATTGATAGAATGGTCTTTGCCTTCATCAAACTGTTTAAATTCCGTTTCTTGTTTCTATATGTGTGTGCATCCCAGCTATTTTAGCTGCTTTGGTTTGCAAATAACTTGATTATAAATCAACAAGCAAACTCATTTCGTAACCATATTTTGGCAGAATGATTAAACATGAGTCATTAGGGGGCTTTACTGTAGGCCTGCATCTTATAGTCTAGTAAATTCTGTCAATAATCATATGCTGGTTTCTCTCAAGTAATGTTTGTTTGGATAATGCAATTATTCCACCTCACGACTCTTTGATTCCTTGGTCCAGCCTTGTGGCTTATCTAACTTTGGCATAGGAAAGTTGCATATTTATGAAGGTATAAGGTATAACAGATTCTTTAGGTGGCTAATTATCTGTGATGGAACATTTGACACTTTTGCCACTTCAACTAGTTTTATAAATTGCCTGTTCAAGTATGTTGAGCATAAATCTGTTTCTCCTCTTTGTCGTCTGGAAAGTTTTAAGTCCTAGCTATTTTCTTACATATGTTTGGGTTTTTGTACAACAGCGAGACTGTCAAATTTGGCCATGTCACTTTCTTCTGGAATGGAAATCGTTCTGGTTATTTTAATCAAGAAATGGAGGAATATGTGGAAATTCCAAGTGATGTTGGAATTACCTTCAATGTCCAACCTAAGATGAAGGCAATAGAGATTGCTGAGAAGGCAAGGGATGCCATCCTTAGCGGCAAATTTGACCAGGTAATTAATGCCTTGTATAATGTGATGAATGAACTCTCATTTCTTGTTGAACTGGTGACTGATATGTTGTTTCACATGATTGTTTAGGTTCGCGTCAATCTACCAAATGGTGACATGGTGGGACATACAGGAGACATTGAGGCCACAGTCGTGGCATGCAAGGTTGCTGACGATGCTGTCAAGGTACAACTTCCTTGCTGTTAGATCTTTTTTTCTCTTCTTTTTCTTTGAACTTGATTGTTGTATGGTCTATGCTACCATTATTTCAGGCTAACTTGTGTGCTGGTCCATCTGGTATGGTGTCATCCATCTGTGTGGATGCTTTTATTCTTATTAATTTCATTCGCTCATCATTTGGACAGCGACAATGAATTAGTAGTTCTCAGGAAATACCACCAGGGAATTTATTTCTCTTCAGAATAAAGCTAACACAATTAAATGAATTACAAGAGCCAGCCCACGTAGCAAAGCATTAGAGTACTTGGAAAGTGGTTAATAGTAACCGTGTTGCTGCCTTTTTTTTCATTTTAGACTTGATAGTGAAGGTCAAATAAAAAAGTTGTCCTCCAGTGCAATTTATGTGAATATCAAAGCTGCCCCCAACTTTGGACAAATAAGCGTTAACTAGGGGCTGATGGAGGGGAAAAAATTAGTAAAAAGGTTTATGCACAACGCCTAGATAGAGATGTGAACATGAAATTAGTAACTGTGCATTTTCAATGAGCGAGTTGTATAATTTCTGTTTGACTGTTTGTCCCTTCCTAATTCCTGGCATGCTGTATTTTCTTTGCCCTGGCATTTTGTTACCTTCTTGTTGACTGGAGATATGCTTTACCACAGATGATCATTGATGCAATAGAGCAAGTTGGTGGAATCTTTGTAATCACTGCTGATCATGGTAATGCTGAAGACATGGTCAAGAGGGATAAGTCTGGCAAACCTCTTTTAGATAAGAATGGCAGCCTTCAGATACTCACTTCCCACACTCTTCAACCAGTAAGTAACAAATAGTGTCTAATATTCCCATTGAAGGATTGGATTTAATAGCATGGTGGTTTCATTGGTTATTGTTCTCCGTTTGCTTGAGTTGATATAGAGTCAACCGATTAAATATGCCCACTTCCTGTGTAGGTGCCTATCGCAATCGGAGGGCCTGGACTGGCCCCTGGTGCCAGGTTCCGCAATGATGTTCCCACTGGTGGACTTGCCAATGTAGCTGCAACCGTGATGAATCTGCATGGATTTGAGGCTCCTAGCGACTACGAGCCCACTCTGATTGAAGTTGTCGATAACTAGGAGAAGGGAAGCATAATTAAAACACATCAGTAATCCCATAAATTTTGATTTTAAGCAACTATAATTGCAGAAGCCTGTTGAGAACTATGTATTATCCGGTAAAATAAGTTGTAATTTTGATTCTGCCCGGTGGGCTTTCCATTTCCCAGTTGAGACTTGAGAGAGAACATTGTAATTTCTGCCCCCTCGGTGGATGACAGAATTGTATTTCAAATGGCGGTCTTATTAGTGATTGTGCTCTTGTTTGTGATGATATCATGACATCCAGTTGCCTATGAGCTGTGAAGGAGCACTGTCTGTTTTGGAATGAATGCCATGTTTTCTTGTTTATGCCATGAAGATTGAAAGCATAAAAATGATCGCGACATTATCGTCTAGGCAAACAAGGCTTTAATTGTTGCAGCCCGTGGGAGATCTTGTATCATTGACTATGTTTGTTTCTTTTTAAAGTGTTTTTATTTTAAAATGTATTAAAAATAATATTTTTTTAATTTTTTTAAAATTATTTTTGAGATAAACACATCAAAACAATTTAAAACATATAAATAATAAAAAAAATTGAATTTTTTAAAAACGCTGATATTGATATTGCAAGCAAAAAAAAAATTTTTTTTTTAAAAAATATATTAAAATCTTCTATATTAGATTTCTTTTAATTTTTAAATTATTATATTAATTAAAAACACGGAAATTAATATCAACTTTATATTTTCTTTAAATAAACACTTTTAATATCTAACACACAAAAATAAACAAGTTCGACATCCACCGAATGGGTCTTTCATTTATTTTATTTTATTTTATTCGTGGATCACTAGCCAACCACGGTGGTGAATATATAAATAAAGTTGTTGGAAAATCTAAATAAAATAAAATATTTTAACCTCAACGTTACTCAACCGGAGGGGATAGTCGCCCGCACGCTCCTACCCTATCCGTTGGATTGGACCCGACGCAACCCTCCCTCCCTCCTTCCCTTCCTTATTTGAATTTCAAAATAAAGCAGCCACGCTTCTCCCTACAAACCGAGGGAAATAACCTTTATTACTCCAGCGAGGAGGATCTCCTCCTCCTCCTCCTCTGTCCAATTGTGTTTATATATATATATATAAAATAACATCCCCTCACCATCACCATCACAATCCAGATTACGAAAGATGGAAAAGTATGAGAAACTGGAGAAGGTCGGGGAAGGCACCTACGGCAAAGTCTATAAAGCCAAAGACAAACTAACAGGTCAGCTCGTTGCTCTCAAAAAAACTCGGCTCCAAATGGATGAGGAAGGCGTTCCCCCTACCGCTCTCCGCGAAGTTTCTCTTCTTCAGATGCTCTCTCAATCTCTCTACGTCGTCCGCCTCCTCTCAGTCGAACACATTGACGCCAACAACTCCGACGACGACTCCAAATCCAATCTCTACTTGGTTTTCGAGTTTCTCGATACGGATCTCAAGAAATTCATCGATTCTCACCGCAAAGGTCCCAACCCTAGACCTCTCTCCCCTTCCCTCATCCAGAGCTTCCTCTTCCAGCTCTGCAAGGGAGTTGCTCACTGTCACAGCCACGGTGTGCTTCACCGCGATCTCAAGCCTCAGAACCTTCTTCTTGATCAGGAGAGAGGTATTCTTAAGATTGCTGATTTGGGATTGGGTCGTGCCTTTACTGTGCCTCTTAAGAGTTATACCCATGAGATTGTCACTCTTTGGTATAGGGCTCCTGAGGTGTTGCTTGGTTCCACTCATTATTCCATCGCTATCGATATGTGGTCTGTCGGTTGCATCTTTGGTAATATAATTTAATGTGATCAATTTGATTTTGATTTGTTGGTGCTCGATGAAAGTCTCGTTTCTTATTGTATTCATTGCAGCTGAAATGTCGAGAAGGCAAGCTCTGTTTCCTGGAGACTCCGAGCTTCAACAGTTGCTTCATATTTTCAGGTATGCTTCTCTCCTATTCATCTAATTTAATTTAATTTTGCGCGTTAATTATATAAAAAATCATAGTTATTAAACTCGATCTAGGGTCGGGTCTCGGATTTTATGAGTCAACTCGGATTAACTTGAAAAAATTTTAAAAAAATTAAAGTTTTAATATTTTATATGAAAAAATTAAAAAAAAAATCTATGTAAATATAGGTTATACATATTGTAATCAATAAAGTTTAAAAAAATATTTTAAAATTCTTTTTATCCCACGTTGAAAAAACGTAACGTTTTTCTTGTGAACATAGAGTATATATATACTAATGGATTTCAAATCCTACATTGAAAAAATATAGTTTTTTCTTGTGAACATAGAGTGTATATATATATATACTAATAGGTTTCAAATCCCACATTAAAAAGATACTATGCTATCCTTTTAAGTTGAAGTATTTAAATCAAAAAGTTTTTTATCCCATATTAAAAAAACATAACTTTTTTCTTGAGAACATGAAGTATATATACTAATAGGTTTTAAATCCTACATTTGAAGGGAAAAAAAAAAGATCAGGTCTCGCCCGGGTCACGGGTTGACCTACCGGGTCGACTAGGTTTGGCCGGGTCGTTGCACCGGTCAGTTTTTTGACAAACCTGGACTGGTCCAGCCCCCGGGTCGACCCGCCGGTCTGGGTTTAATAAGTATGAAAAGTTGCTCTTTACCATACATTTACTTTTATAAATTACGTAAGCTAATTTCTACCGATTAATTCCAAGGTTGTTAGGAACACCAACTGAAGAGCAGTGGCCAGGAGTTACTTCTCTTAGAGATTGGCATGTCTATCCCAAATGGGAGCCTCAAAACCTTGCACGAGCTGTTCCATCTCTTGTACCTCAGGGGGTGGACCTCTTATCGGTAACTACTGCTGCTGCTGCTATAAGTGCATGCTTTTTTCCAATTGTTGGCTTCTTGTTTTATGGGTGGCAAAGTGCACCTCAATAGGTGGATTGTCATGTTGGCTTGAATTGAATGTGAATGTGAATGTGGCTCTTGCCATAGCTTCTGCGCTGGAATTGTTGTTGCTCTCCCATAGTTCGTTTCATATTGATCTATGATGTTTAAAGCTGCATGAGAATTGTGATGTGATAGATGTACTTCTCCAGCCCAAGAGATAGTTTGATGATTATCAAAGTATATAGTTTACAATATAGGTGACACAACTGAAATTTGGCTAAGAAATACTATAGGCTGATGAGGATTACGCTGATTTAAATATTTTTTCACAAATGGTTGATTTTGTCATATTACTGATATGCTCACACTGACAAATGACAACGCAGATCGTACTGTTTTGGAATATTGTCAGGATTTATGTATGTTCTTTAATCACTTTTTTGCTCAAAAGTAACAAGTAGAGCCGGATTATGACAATAATGTGGATGGGAACATGAAATCAAATTTTACAAGTGATGTGAGTAGGAATATGCAAATTCTACGTTTCTAAGATACTCTAATAAATTTCTTTACCAAATAGGTTTAGTCCTGCAACTACGGTTTCCAAGCTGGCTACTGATCCATCACTTTGGCTCTTCTTCGTTTGCCAATATCACCTCTATATTGGGATACTAATATCATGTTGTGTTGGATAATGCAGAAGATGCTCAAGTACGATCCAGCTGAAAGAATCTCGGCCAAAGCAGCTATGGATCATCCCTATTTCGATAGCCTTGACAAGTCGCAGTTCTGAAGCTACAAGGTTTTGGGAGATTTTACTTTCTGCTTCCATCATGCATTTTCTAGGATTAGATACCTTTATGTAAAAGATTTTCGGTTCATCGTCTTGGTGATGTAACTTTTGAACTTTGTCACAACTTATATATATATATATATATTGCAATTTATGCGTACAATTAATCTTTCCGCGCCAAATTTGCAAGATTTCATCTATTGTTTTTTTAAGAATGAAATTAATCTCTGGATAACTGCTGATCAAGTGTAAAATATCGCATGTATTTGTGAATGGCGATTCAGTTGTTCACTGTTCATGCCTCTCTCCATGTTTTACATGATAATTACATGTTCATTGTTGAAGGAGTGAGGAGTGGGTCCAGGTGTTGTAAGGTCTTCTATATTGTTGACTTCCGTCAGTAAAATGGTGTGATGGACATTTAAATCGCTCATGCACTCAACTTTGTGTTGCCTCTGTCATATCTTGACTGTATGTAAATGCATTACTAAGTTCTGATCACTATGTCTTCCAAGAACTTGGCAAAGGAAAGGTTTGAGTAAATATATCTGTTGCAGTGAAATAAAACATGTCACTGAACATTACTTTTATAAGCTAATTTAGTGTGTTCACATAGCATTGTTTTGCATGGATTAAGGTTTTCAGAGAAGCTTATAATGCCTTACAAGAAAGTATTTGGTTGGCTGTGAATGCAGCAGTAACTAGACTAGAGGTTTCCTGAGGAGTGAAATTTGCTAGATTTAGTTACACTTGTTGCTGCATGCATATATATACGCTTTCATGTTTTGTTTATATTGCAGCTAGTATTGCAATGCAAAATGTGGGCAACCATCTCCCTCTTTTTTTTTTTTTTTTGTACATGAGAAGAAGCAGCAGAGTACTAGATAGAATATTGTTTGTAGTGGATGGTAGATGTCTTTCCTTTGCTGGGCATCGAACGTTTTTCTCCCTTCACTTGGGAACTATTCAGGATGCCCTTCTCTCCCCCTCCATGGCTTGAGAATCTGAAATGAGCAGAGCAAACTAGCATCAACACACATAAGGGCACCTGCATTGTTGAACTCTCCACAGTAGTTCGGTGCTGAGAATATGGTGACCAGCTGTCTGTCTGCGAAGAATTCATAGCCATCCTCGACTACCTGTCAATCATTTCCCATCGAAGAACACCTTGGGTTATTTATCACATTATTATTCCTGGTACAAGTATCAGGGCAGGAATTGGAAGGTAATGGACTTGATCTGAAGAAAGGGGGAGAGCAATCAAGGAATACCTGGTGAGCTCGGCATACGAGATCGAGATCATGTTTCTTTAAGAACTCGGTGACCCTATCGGCTCCGAAGGTATAGGAGACACCCCTATCATTATCACCCCAACCCTTGGTGTCTCTATCAGGATCAGACCAAAGGAGGTCACACAAGAGGCCCTGGTCTGGCACGTCTGCTGGCCTCTCTATAGCTCTGATCTGATCTAAGCTATCCATTTCCGGTGAGAGCCCACCATGCATGCATAGGATTTTGTCATCGACCACTGCAGCCACCGGTAAACAATTGAAGCAGTCCGTGAAAGTTTTCCATAGACGGACACTGAAACGACGCTTGCACTCATCATAGAATCCATATATTCTGTTGATAGAAGCACATTCATGGTTCCCTCGAAGAAGGAAAAAATTGTCAGGGAACTTGATCTTGTAAGCAAGGAGAAGGCATATTGTCTCTATACTTTGTTTTCCTCTATCTACGTAGTCTCCAAGGAATAGATAATTGGAATCTGGTGGAAACCCGCCATACTCAAACAATCGCAAGAGATCTGGATATTGCCCGTGTATATCACCTGCAAACAACCAGAATACTAACAGCAATATGTATCAAGTGTTAAACAGGATCGGCATGTAATTCTTCTGCAGAGATATGCGAGTCCAAAAGGGTGTCATTTTTGCGGGGGTCAATTCGCAAAATGTTGCCTTATTAATCAGTTCTATGAGATAACTCTAACATCTATCTAACATTGTAAATGGAAGATGAGAATTGCAGACGAAGATAGAATGTTTATTATAGTCAATGGGCAACATAAAGATGGAACAAGATCAAACAAAAAGGCAAGAAAATTGATATATAGATTGCATAAAAAAGAAAAAAGGCCATTGATTGTGGAATTCCGATTGAACAGGCAGAAGAACAAGATGGGAAAGGGGGTGGATGGAGGAAGGAAGAGAAAGATGTACCACAGATGTTGATGGGAGCTTCTAATGCAAGAAGAACAGGTTGAGCAAGAAAGACTTGCTTGGCGGTGACACAGAGTTGGTGGATTTCAGGTTCAGTCAGCTGGATGCGTTTCCCTCTATTATTCCTTCCTTCCAGCAACCTCTGTATAAGCCCTTCCAATCCCTCCATCCCAACCCTTCCCTTCTTCCTCCTTTTATCTACCAACATTCTGCTCCAACGTAGATTTGATCTCTTTCTCTCTCTTTTCTCTTTGTAATCAGTTTGGCCTCCTAACTAATACTAAGATAAAATAAAAAGATAAATAAATGTACAATGTCTAGGCAAGGCAATGAAATGAGGACGCAAACAAGTATCCCTTCATTCTTGATTAAGTTAAAAAGTACATGAAAAGAGAAAGATGACCTGTTGGATGATGATATAGAGAGAGAAAGAGAGAGGGAGAGGGAGAGGGAGTTGGCGAAAGAAGCGCAAGAGTTGAAGATATATTTAGGGTGAAGAATCAGCTTCTCCCGACATCCATGCCAGCTGCTGACTGCCTCTATCCATTTTGTTCTCTTCCTTGAGAAGCCACCTTCTGCCTGTCTCTCTGCCTGCTGCCAAACCCAAATGCAGTCCACTCATTAGATTAGGCAGCTTTCTTCTTCTTCTTTTAATTAACAGCTACTGCTACTACTCATAATAATCATGCAAGGCATGATCATACAGCCCAGTCTTCTTCTTCTTCTTTTTTTAAAAAAATAGTTAATTAATTCCCTAATTTATGGACATCGTGGGTATCCACTATTATACCCATGCAGCACCAGTTAAAAAAATGGCTAGACTTTTTTCGTTTCTCGAAACGTGATATAACCCGTTTTCTCAAAAAATCTGAAACAACAAAGCATGTTGTTCTTGATTTTCTTGGGAACGCGGATGGTACCGCGTTACCAGAGCCACTTCTACTTTTAAAAGCATTCATAAAGATGGATTTTTAGCAGCAAAATAAATTCTAAATAAATGCCATGGTTTATGAATTTGTGAGCTTGTACGTTAACAAAAACACCAAAAGAGAAGGATGTTTCGATATACTCCTGGTTATAAATGTCTATTAATTGGAATAGTGATTTCACAAAATTATTTGCTCAAAAAAAACTTTAAATTACGCATTAGGGATAAGGATATGGTGGTTTTTTTACCATGATATAATTGTTTTTAATAATTTATGCAAGGTTAGGTTAGTTCTTTTGTTTTTTTTACAGTGAAATTACTAATTTAACACTGGAATAAAAAGATATTGAATGTTTTTCAATCAAACAAGGGTGTTATGGTCTTCTCAATTTTTTTAAAATAGTTAAATTATTTTATTGCTTCTAAACACAAAATCAACATAATTCCATTACATGATTTTTTTTTATCTTTTCATATTGGTTTTAGTGATGATGTGAAGGTTACTTAGAATCATTATTGTATTTGATCACATGATAAATATTATTATAAAAATAATAGTGCCAGCATACTAGGAGGCCCCACGCCTATCGAGTAGCGATGCATGGTTGTCCAGTTATCAAATATCATCTTTCATTGCAATGTTTGAAAGGTCTCAACGCCACCTATATAATAAGGTAATGCATGCTCCTAATGCGCCTCTGATTTTGCCGGCAACCATTTTCTTCTTCTTCTTCTTCTTCTTCTTTTTTCTGTCATCCTCTAATCATGTGCTAGCCCTTTCAGTTTTTTTTCCTTGGCATTTAGTTCATATCCTTTTGATTGTTACTTTTTTATTTTTAATAATCTATAAAATTACTTATGATTTTTAATTTCACTATTTTTTTAATCTTTCAAATTTGATACTTATTATTTTGATTGCAGTTAATTTTTAGCTTGTTTATATATATATATATATATATATATATATATATATATATATATAATTTCATTCTCCTTGGTTTTTTTTCAATCAAATTTGATACATATTTTTTTATTTCTATCTTTTATGCTTTGACAAGTTTTTTAAATTGATATTTTTTTCATGATTTTATCTTTCAAAATTAAAGTACTTGTGAATTGAGCTTTTTAATTAAACTTAAATCTAGGATTTTACACGTAGTGAATTTTAGATATTAAATCAGGTTTAAGAAATTCACTGAGGTTTGCTTTTTTTTTAAGCTAATGTTTTTTGTTTTTTATCATCTAATTTTAGAGTTTTGCATTGTTATTTTTACTATTTGCCTTTTCATTGCTTTTTTTAATAAAAAAAATTTTCTTTAAATATTAAGTTGTTTGATAATTGAGTTTCATGATTTTATTCAGTTACCTTTCAAATGTGGTTATCCTAGTATCAAGACTAGGTCAAAGATATTTAATCTTGACCCAATTGGGCTTGGATGAGTATTTCAATCTTTTTTTAAATTATCTTTTTTTTTTAGTTTCCATCCTTCAATATTTTATTTGCTTAAAATTAAGCTTTAATTTTTTTTATTTCATTTTATTTTATATGGAGTTATTATAATCTCATTTGATTTACTAAGAATTTACCTTCAGATTATTTTTTTTTCCTGCTTTCCTTTCCTTTCTACAAGATCATGTTCATAATTGTGAAGTTAGTGGTTTAACTAAGTTTAACCTCGATCTGTTTGTTTATTTATTTATTTTAATTTAGCTTTTTAGACGTGAATTGTTTAATAATTCAGAAAAGATAGGTCAGACTTCTTTTATTTTTTTTATTATTTTATATATTATTGTTATATTTTATTATTTAAATTATGAATTAAATCAATAACTCGGGTTTCGATTATTTTTTTTAACATTATTTATTTATGTAAAAAAAATTGGTAAACCGCCACAAATGTAGTAGATATATGTATAAATGAAAGATTATCATGACATCTGATGCGTTATGCTCCAACAAATGTTGTGTCAACACGTAGGTGACGATCAGGTGGTCTTCTCGAGCTTTCGTAAATGTCGGTCCATCCCCCTTTCTTTGTTGCTTGAGAATGCAAGTTAGTTTGGACAAGACATTTTCTTATCAATTTGTCGGAAAAACATATGCTCAACACTTGTTTGTACCGGACTGTGTCGATGAATATCGTTAGTCTTTTCTATACATATATATATATAGATTTTAAAATATATTTTATTTAAAAAATATCTAAAAAAATATTTTTTAAAAAAACTATTTTAAATTATTTTATTTTTTTTTAAATATCCTACATAAGATTCCGCGCATTGAGACACACACACACCTGCACGTGTGAATAAACACTTTATGAGAAGTTTATTATAAGTTTTATCTTATATATACAAGTTTTTCATTTTTCTGCAGGATATTAAGAGAAAACTCACATATCCATGCACCTTTAACAAATTTTCTCCTTACATGTGCTTGTATTTGTAAAGAATTACATGTATTATATTATTTAATATTATAATCAAATTATCAAAATTATATCTTTCTTGCGGTCCAAGAGAGGATGTCAAAGAACAATGTGCACTTCAACACATGGGCCTGGTTGGTATAGCCAGACCCCAGGTTAGTTTTCTTTTTTATTTCCAAGTTGATTTAATTTTTTGGGGATTCCAAGAATTATTATCATTTATGTTTTATACAACCTCGCAATATTATTTTGTGATTTATTGCGACTGACACAACACAACTTAAAATTATGTTTTTTTTTTTTAAATAAAATAAAATAAAATAAAATCCAAACACAATTAGACACTAGAATTTAGAAAACTACAATCTAGTATACATGGAGACTGCATCAAGATTTAAGCCTCCTCTGAATCCCAATCAAGAAGCCTATATACTAATGTACAGACAGCTACAGCTGCAGTCCAAGAATATCTAATGATACAAATAATGCCGATGCAATCTAATGATACAGTGCACTCAAGTTATGTAGTGCAGGCATGACACAACATCCCCTTCTTGCAGTTTCAAAGTTTCAAAATCAAAATAATGAATACTCCTCTTTAGTTAGACCACACATGAACCAGACCATGCCTATTACCAGTGTAGATTTCATTGCGCTCTTCATCGTAAAAAAGAGCGGTTATGTCTTCCAAAGCCGCTGCCACTGTACTTCTCATCATCAAGCGGCTCTGCTTTGAGCTTCCTGTACTGCTGCTGCATTCCTCGTCCTTGGGACTGCCATTGGTGGCATTTATTTTAGCTAGGCATTTTCCTGTCAGGATATTGCTGATATTGATAGAACCAGCTGCATCCAGAATCAGACAGTGAGATTTGATAATTTCCCTATAAGAAGTTTTCTTCACTGCATCACAATTAAGGCAACTCCCAAAAGATCTTATACAAACAAAGGCCCGACAACTTATTGGTCTTTCCTCAAAAGCAATTCATGCAGAAACACCATCAGAGGGATTGTCCTCGTGGACACCAACCACAGAGACGAAAAAATCTACATTAACAAAGTGTCAGGAACACAGATGTTCCAAATTCTCCATTGATTATTTGTTCCTCTTGCCAACAATGTTTAGTAGTTTTCATGCTCGACCAAAAAAATCAAAAGTTGATACAGCATTGTGGCATCCAGACATGCTTTTAGGATCAACATTTATTCTTCAGAGTAGATCAGAGCTCTAGATGACAAAAGATCTAACTCTAGACCATGCCACTTAAATTGGGTAGTTAATATGGACTGGTAAAAGTATCAAGTCACTTAAAAAAAGTGTCTGAAATAATAACATACACTGTATGGTTGGAAACAAGACAGCAGTTCAAAAAAGTTACTGGATTACAATAAGCCAACAACCTGACTCAAAAAATGTTTGTCAAATTGGATGATAAAGTTTTGCATAATTTATTGGGTCAGTTCTAAGCAGCTTATTTATTAAGATAAACCAAAGCACAGAATTCACAAGGGATTCAAAATTATAGTAAGCTCATTTGGATCATATGGGACCATCATTGTACGAGAACAAGTTTTATTCTTGCTGGACAACCTGAAAGTATCTGACAATGTTCCAGCTGTTAATAGGCAGTACAGCTACAATTGACAGAAAGAAAATGTATACTATCTGCTTAAAATCAAACAATTAAAAACTCAGACACACTGCAGTATGTTCAGTTTTATGTTTAATAATTGCATTCTATAGAATTAAGATAGAATTTTTCTCCAAAAATGAGAAGAGAACAAAGGATTCGAGACCTCATCTAGTATCGACCATGAGTATTTAAGCATTAGTATTTGCCAACCAAAATGATGATAAAAAAAAAATTACCATTTCCTTCCATCCATTGATCGTCAGAATCAGCCTTGCAGTATGAAATGATAAGATCCTGATCACTTGTTATGTAAATGTTATTTGTGTTACAGTCAGGATGCCATAAGAGATGATCCTCGAATGAAGTAACAAGCTCTCCACGAAAATTCCAAACAGCAACAGTTCTATTTCTGAATGTTAAGAACAACTGGTTTTCATACAGAAAGATAAATGCTGATGGTGTCATGAAGTCAGTTCTGCTAACTTCCCTAATACCAGTATGTCGAACCTGCATAAAGAAGATACAACTACTGGAGCAGACAACAAGCCAAGCTGAAAGATAGATACTGAAAAAGAAAAAAGGTAACTCACATCAAGAATCTGGAGATTCTCATTTTCTTGTTTGACAAGAAGCTTTTCGTTAAATTGTTCAATGAAGTCCACCTTCTTATTTCGATGAAGAAGATGCTTGAAGTCTTTGAGAATTGTACCATCTTCTATTGACAAAATCTTAAGAGGAACATAGCCACTTGATCTATTTAAAATCAATAACATGATGCCCGGGCTGATGCAGATGAAGCCAAACATAGGCAAAGTTAGACATTTAGCATGCAGAACAAACAAATCAAGGGCCAATCAAACAGACACATTCCAGAAGAGAACGAGATACGTAGCATTGTATGTGAAAGTTAAATGAATGACCGTACAAATTGACTGCCATGATGAGTAAAAGTTATTGCCATGCATCTACACTAACAAAAGGTAAAAGGCATAAGCCTCTATCATATTTTAACAGTATCTTATAATTAATAAGATAATGATGCATCTTAAACATGTGCGCATACACACACACACACACACACAGAGAGAGAGAGAGAGAGAGAGAGAGAGAGAGAGAGAGAGAGAGAAAGTACCTGATCTTGATTTCTTGCACATCTGTATCTGATATGGAGTACAGCATGGTGTAGTTTTTTAGGTCAAAAACCTTGTATATACTGATCACAGATACCAATAACAAAATATTAGAGGTAGGATAGCTGGAGCATGTAATTGACGTAGCAGATGGACTGTAAACGGTACCTATCTTGTGCTGAGTACGTTAGCACCTTTCCATTGACATCATCAAACTCCACAAAACCTGGCCACTTCAAGGACTCGGACTCAAAAAGAGGGAAACCTGCATCTGGCTTACCCCTTCGAATGTACCTAAACATTTAAAATACAAGGCATCATCATCATCACACATTTAGGACACACACAAGTCATGTAAGACTGAAGTTGACAAGAAAAGTTAAAGGTTTGGGAAGCGCAGTCGCACTCAATTCTCGTTGATCTGCATTTCAAGGAGCTGAAGTTATCCGACGCATAGACCGAAACAGTGATGAGAGAATCATTGTTTTTATTGTAGAACAAACTCCGAATGACTTCATCAGGACTCACATTCAAAAAACATATCCTCTGATTTGTCTCTGCGTTTCAAATAGTGAACAGCAGATAAGATATGATGCAGTCATAGTCTTTCACATTCACAAAGAAAACATTTCAAGTATATTTCTATGTAACATGACATGAGAATGAAGACAGAATGTGAGTACCTCTACTAAAAGCAGCACATACACCAGAATGTGCAAGGGCAAAGACAATGTCCCGGGCGGCCACAATCTCAATAACTTTAGTTCTCTTCATCAAAAAGGGCAGCACCATCGAACAATGGCCCTTGGGGTCATGAGTATCGTATTCTTCCTGGAAAAAGAAAATAAATCAAAGGTTTCAAGAACCCTTTCTAGCAGAAACAAAAGCAGTACAAGCACATGAGTCTCGATGGTTAAAAAACAAAGCGACAAAATTAGGTTGTGAAGAGGAGTGGTAGAGTGAGGAGGGTACCATCAAGCGCATATTGCGAAATCTCTCCTGGGCATTGGTGATACTGAAAGAACGATCTGACTTTGAGGAAATCTCTCTTCTTTGAAGCTTTTTAACACTGTTCAAGAACCCATCAGATCGACCCCGTTTCTTCGCTGCTAATATCCTTCTCCCGGAACACGGCCTTGGATTCGCTGCTGATATCCTCCTCCCTGACCCTTCCATCATCATCTTCCCTCTCTCTCTCTCTCTCTCTCTCTCTCTCTCTCTCTCTCTTTCAAAATTTGAATTGATTTTAATAAATAATAAAAAAGAAGAGGAGGAGGAAAAAAACCTAATTTACAGAAACTAATTAGCCAGCTAGCAGTCTGTCTGTCTTCCTCTTCCTCGTCCTTCAGTGTTTTTAATATGCTTCTGCGCTTGGAACACCAAACCCTAGAGAAAAGAAATTGATCTCTCTGTCTCTCTCTTCAGAAGAGTAGTAATAATAATAATAATAATAATAATAATGTCTTAAGGGAGGGAGGAGAGGGAGAGAGAGTAGAGATTGTGTGCGATGATGATGAGAGGAAACAGGAAGGAAGGATATGTAAATCTAAATTCAATTTCTATTGTTTGAAAAGTATTTTTAAATTTAAAATAATTTAAATTTTTTATTTTTTATTTAAAATTAATTATTTTAATATAAATTATTTTGATGGGTTATATGAAAAATAAATTTTTAAAAAATAAAATAAATATTATTTTAATATATTTTTAAATAAAAAATACTTGAAAAATATTCACTGTTATACTATAAAAGGTTCTAAAAATAAATATTTGTTTTTATAATTATAATATTTTAACAATAAAAAATTTTAAAATATAATATTTTAATATACTTTTAAATTTAAAACACTCTTAAAAATAATATAGTTAACACCACCGAACAGATATTTAAACCCCACTCCTTACCATGCCTTCCCTATAATAATAATAATAATAATAATAATAATAATAATAATGTCGGTTATTTTTATTTTTTTGTTGTGGCCAAAAGGCATCTTTATTTTAAACTTATCCACTTGATAATATTAAAGTGTTTTTAATTTTTTTTCTTATTTGAGAAGTGAATTAAGTTTTTCCTGTAATACATTAAATGAGTAATTATGAGTCACAGCTT
>Ga0325401_1001818_pt1 | contig 18426 bp, 12 predicted proteins | sample PopdelMetagenome_FD_205666 | JGI IMG/M metagenome (GOLD analysis project Ga0325401, IMG submission 205666) | Populus deltoides microbial communities from Bellville, Georgia, United States - Xylem-PdKOR-R2 | ecosystem: Host-associated > Plants > Phyllosphere > Stem > Wood/Secondary xylem | place... | reverse complement strand
TGAGTTTAAAATCAACGAAGTTGATAAATGTGTTTAGGTGAAAAACATAGATAAATGTTACGTCATTGTGTATCTCTATGTGAACGATACACAAATTTTAAGTATCAATAATCACATGATTAAGTATACTAAAAAAATATTAACTAACAAGTTTGACATGAAAAACTTGAGTGTTACATATGTCATACTAAGAATATAAATTTCAATAACATCTGATGGATATATATTATCCCACCAATACTAGAAGGATATAATAATGTTAATTGGATATATGACACTGAGAATTCAAAATCTATAAGTGGATATGTCTTCATACTTGGTGGAGTAGCTATGTCATGGAAATCCTGTAAACAAATGTATAACGCTAAATCTACGATGGAATAAGAGTTTAATGCTCTTGATAAAGCTGAAAAGAAAGTTGAATGAATTTAGAATTTCTTAGAGGATATTCAATGTTAGCCAAAATCAATGTCAACTATCCGTGTCTATAACGATAGTCAATCAACAATTAGAGAGCACAAAGTAATATATATAATGAGAAGTCTAGGTATATACGTCATAGACATAATATTGTTAAACACTTACTCTCGAATGAAATTATTTTCATTGACGATGTAAAGTTAAAGAAAAATATTGCAGATCCACCACTCAAAGGTTTCTCGAGAGAGATTATGTATAATTCATAAAAAAAATTAGGTTTAAGCCTTTAAAATATGAATGAGTGTAATGATAGTAACCATACTTAGTTGATTGGAGATCTTAAAATTTAGGTTTAAATGGAAGACTAAGTCATATAACATTCTTGGTAGCATTAGAAAATTATTATTTCTTACTTATTTCTATGATGAAATAACTGTTAGCTGTAGTGCGATAAAAGATGATTTGAGCTTTTAATGATTTTCATATCTTGGTACACTAAGTGGAATATAGTAGAATACTTTTAATGAAAATTACCTATATGAGTGAGAAATGTGACAATTTCTTTTAGAATTTTGATAAAGGCTAAATTTTTTAAAGCACTTATAAATCCAAGAGTTATTCAAGGCCGAAAGCAACACAACAATGAGAACTAAAGAAACCTCTAGTAAAGAACTATATGAGTACTACTGTTTTGGTTTACGTAAAAAATTAAATATTTCAAGATATCGCATTCACTATTTAGCCGAGTAAATTCGATAGTATTTTACCAAGTAAGATTCAAAATCAAAAGCTACTTATTCTGATATAATAATCTACCAAATCAATATCTCTCAAAAAGTTTACAAGTCATTTTTAAACTATTGAGACAATTTCCATTAATGTGAGGGATTTTTGAAAATTTATTTAGTTAATATGATTTAAACAAATTATAGATGAATTAAAATTTAATCTCAATAAACCCTTTGTTTTCTTAATCAAAGAACCCTTAGTTTTATAGATTTAATTCTTGATTTATATTGGCTAATCAAATATTGATAATTATAGAAATTAATTATTCAACCTTTTAGCTTTCAAAATTCACTATAAGAAGAAGGGTGAATGAAGAGTTTCTAACTTAAGGATTTTAAATTTCTTCACATCTTTTCTCACCTTATTTTTAGTGTTTTTATTTTTTTATGCTTTGTTTTTTCCCTCGAATCTAGAGCTTAGGTTGATACTTTATTGAGAGATATTTAATTTTTTTTTCTTATTTGGTTCAAAAACTTTGTTCATAAGTGCATCTAAATTAAATTGGTATTGTTAGAATCTTGTGAAAAATATTACAAATATCATAATTGCATAAGTGAGAAACAATAAAGCTTTAAGGACAAATGATTCATTATTGACAACAAAAATTTCATTCCTTTAAAATGGTTCCACAAGTATCATTTTTTGTTTTAATTTAAGCATTATTGTTTTTATTATCAATATGCATGCTAGAACTTTGATCTTATATATATTGCAAGTTTGGATATATTCTTAGTATGCATGCTAATATTCTTTTTATTATATGCATGTTTGTTTTGAGTTTTATTTTGCATGTTCACTTTAAGATTACCTTGAACAATCTTTTATGTTTGTATACTTTTTTTATAATAAACTAATCATCCTTGCTCCCTAGTCTAATATAATACAATATATTTTGACAACAAAAACCTAATTTCTCTTTGTTTTAAGACATTAAACTATATAATCCAACCCACAATTCCCTTTTTCATATGTATATGAACAAAAAGGAAAAATAGTTATATGGAGTTTAGTCGGTTTTTACTATGAAATCTCTTGTTCGGTGTGGGACAGATTTGCTTAGATGATCTTCTTTTATGGATAAACTTTTTCCCTTTTTCTTCCCAGTTCCTTAGAAAAGGAATTGGCCTAGCAAACTTGTTGTCACGTCACATGATACCATACTACACAGTTGATGCCAAGCAAGCTTTAAAAAATTCCACCAAACCAATAAAAACCTTGTTAACTGGTAGTGTATATATCTTATAGTTAATTAATTGGTTATACGTGACATTGACTTTGTTCATATAAACATATTTAATTTTTAATAAAAACTTTATTTATCTTTAATATTTATCTAATATTTGATTAATGAATATAAAGCAAAGATAAAGTCATTGGGACAACAATATTTTGCAAATGAAATTATAAGGCTGTTATAATTATGAGATTCACATTGTATCAAAGTATTGTTTCTAAATATTTTTAGTTCATGCTCTTTCATGAGTTAAGGTATAAGAGATATCTAGAATTAATATGTAGGTGTCTATTAGATGACAAATACACTAAACTAACCAGCATAAGAGTTTCATATGAAGAAATCATCTGTATCTATGGAAAGACTCACGTGACAATTGTGTAAATGATCCTTAAACTTAACATCACTAAGTTATCTTATATAGAGAATGTTATGCTTTGATCCCACTACACTTTATCATGATCAAAGGTAACAAACAAGCATATACCAAGTATACCATGAACTATATAAAAGTATTTGAGCAATCAACAGAGGATTCATCACCCTATATAAATTAGAAAAAAAAATATTTTATATGCTCTTAAACAGTATTGATTTTATTACGCAAGGTGAAATGAGATTTGAAAATAATTTCAAATCTTATTCAAATAATCAATGACTATGGTGTTGAGAACAAACATGGTTTGACAAAGCAAACACACTCCATACTATAATGTCTAAATCAGGACATTGTTGATGAAGAAATAACAATTACACTAAGAAACTAGTTATTGAAAAGTTAAATTAAATCATTTATGATTTTCTCAAAATTTAGGGGATCATGACACGTTGCTAGACATCATACTTGATCTTTAACTATAAATCAATAATTGATAATAGATTAATTTATTTAATCCTATTTTATTTAAGACTATGATTTATATTTGAGTTAACTTATCAAGAAACTTAATAGTTACGTACATAAGAATAATTGGTTAGAAATCAAACTACAATTATTAATCAAGTGTGACTTGTTTGTAAAAAAAATTTAGAAATCAAGGACTAGAATGTAATTAATACAATTCTAAACCTGAAAAATAATCAAGTAGGGACTTGATTGAATAAATTTTAAAAATTATCCTAAGTAATACATGTAATATTATTCATGAGGCAAATTGATACTTTGTTATTTAAAGAGTTTTTTCAGGTTTTTCTATAAATAAAATATTATACCTTTTATTTTATTTACTACACAGACAAAAAAACATGATACTTTGACAACTTATAATTTGCGACAATTCAACTTTGAAATAATTATTCAAAGTCGTTAAAAAATTTGATTTTTATATAATTTTACTCAAACCCTAAATAATTTTAAATTATTTAACAAGATCTTAGAACTCACAGAAAAATTTTAAATTTATCGTTTCCACTTTGTTTACGGGTTTATGGGTTGAACATTAACTAGTTTGTCAAAACAGCTTACTTCTTAATTATGTCCTCTTCTGGTACAACCTTCTGTAAATTTTCGCTCCCTCAAATTCAGCATGGATTTCTCTTTCACTCCTTATTCCTATTGGATTATCCAGTAGCCATCCATCACTGTCACAGGGTACACTCGGGTCAAGTTCATCGATGTGCTGAAGCGCATCCGACTCCGCATCAAATTGGCTTCTCATGTGCAGAGCCACATCAAGCACATCAGACTGCAAGAAAACCTGTTCAATCAAAAGCAAATGCAACCCCATCACATGACTAAAACTTTGATATTTGTGGAGTTTTTATAAGAATAAAAACTTGAATGCTGCTAGCATGGTAGACTTTCTTTACTTGGACAAGGTTACTGTAAATCTATGGACAGATGTAGCAACATTTCCACTTACTTCCCAATCTTACATGCTCAAGAAGTTCAACTTTCAATAACTAAGAAAAGGAGCGAGTGAAAAGGGAAGCTCAAGTATAAGAACAAGAAAGTATTCATAGCATTACTCTTCTCGACAAGTGACTAACCAGTGTTCTGATACAGGATTGATGTAAGATGGTTCATGTGAAATATACTTATCCCACTAATGTCTTTCCTTCAAAAAGAAAAATGAAAAGAATAAAGATCCACTTTCTCATATGATTCAAAATCTAAATGAACTGGTTTAACACTGGAAGCAATTATGAGGACAAGCCTTTCTGATTTAGTTTATAGTTTATTTAAGCACCATTAATTATGTCTAAGGAGTCTTCTTTTCCCACAGAATGGATCCTATATTTTCCATATGTAATTGTCATTGCTTAGAAATACCTTTTCAAATGATGTTTTGCTATGTAGATAGACTGAAACGCATAACAGAGTAGGCCACCGGAGTATATAACTTCCAAATCAATGAAATACATGTTATCTACTTTTTAATTTTTAATTTTCTCATTTGGAGTATATAACTTCCAAATCAATGAATAATAATTGAATTTTTTTAATGTGCATTTAAATCTAAATAAAAAAAATGAAAAATAAATAGAAAGGAATGAGCCTTGCCTAATAGAAAGAAGGCTAGATATTGGTGGGCTTGTCGATTGTTTTTTTTAAGTGACATCCATCTTTCATTTTTTTTTTTAAATAATAATAATACACAACATGTTATCTACTTGCCCAAATTCCAGTCACAGGTTAGGTGATTGAAAAGAAAAATAATTCAATGACATAACCTTTTCTTTTATATTAAAATAACCATATAAAAAGAAAATTAAAACAAATTATTAAGCTGAACATAACATAGAATAACAAAATTAAAAAAAAAAATCAATTGCAATCATCAATGTTTCTCCTCCTAATACTCCTAGTATACAGTAAAAATACCTTTAGATTTTTGTTAATAATTGCATGTTGTACAATATGCACAGAGGAAACCAAGAAAAACAAACCTGGATTCAGGTGCACAAACTAGCATGTGTGTGCATACATACATAGACACACAGTGATAACAATACAATTTGCTAAGATACAAGGTGCAAACAACTTTCTTACTGTCTCTCTCCCTCTCCCTCTCTCGTTTTCCTTCACTTTCCCTTATTTTCCACACTTGCTCCCCAAACAAACAAACAACTTTCTTCAAGATCATAAGACAAGAATGGACACACACACATACAAACAAACACTATTTGTTGACATTTTAATCTTGTGATCGCATAATTCATTTTCATTACTAAATACGCAGTACTGCCTTGGCTGTTTCATCTACCACTTAAAAAATTAAGTCAGAATCATTACGATCAAGTCCTACCCAACTTCAAGGATATCATTTCACATCAGCAAAAATGATAAAAAAATGTCCTCATAAATGGCTTATAAATTTAAATCAAGAGAATAGCAGTACAGTATTTGATTTGTTTTCAGAAATCAGGGTGTTCTACTGTTGTGAGTGTAGTGGATAAATAATATTCTAATTTTATACATTATTGAGGGGAGGACATATTGTCAAGTTCTCCTTAAAGGAAACAAAGAAACAGTTTCCCTTTTAAAGGAAAAACCATTGATGTTGAAAACTACATGTCAAGCAATTAAGATGTTAACCTTTCATGTAAAAGAGTGAATATTTAGAAAAAATACCTTCCCTCCAGGAACCAAGTGACTGATGATGTTATCTACTAATGCTTTCTGCACAACCCTTCTTTTATGGTGCCTTTTCTTGAAATGAGGGTCTGGACACTGCATAAAATTATTGGTCAGTAACTGTTTCGGCGTAACTCTGAACTAAGTCATCTAGCACGGTATTGAATGGTCCGGTGCCAAGATTTCACTCACCAAAATTGAGACTAGCATCAAGGGTCCAGGATATGAGAGAACCAGTTGTCTGAAAGAAATTGTAGCATTTGCAAACAGGAAATGTCTGCAATAAGTTCAAATTATCCATCATTAATGGCCAACAAAATATGAAGCATGAAGTCCGTTTCAACTTCAAAAGACTTACATGTTAGTAAGAGCCAGCTCTTTTACCCAAAATTCCGCACGCTTGACTAGCTGAAAAGGGATAAAAGCATTACCAGATAAGAATAAGCAGCCATACTTGGAGAAAAAAAGAAAATAGAACGAGAAAATATACATCAAATAATCAGAAGAATTCTGGAGTGAATTACAAGTCATCAAGGAGTTCATTCACATACTTTCTGCCTTATTTCAAGTCCCAAATAGTTTCCTGAATCAGGATTTCTTTTCGCAAGCCAAATGAGAAATCTGCCACTCCCTGGGAATTTTACTTAGCTGTTAGGTATATACATATTGAAACAGATGTATTCTACTCGTCTTTTGTATTATGACTACCAGTATTATGACTAACAGTAATAACAAATAAGAATATTAATGATAATACATCCACCATATTCTGAAGGCCAAGACTATCATTTAAAAAGAGGAGCAAGTACTAGAAAATAGCAACTAATGTTTTCCTTCCGCTTCAGCATGGAGTGCAGGAAAATTTTCCAGTGTCCAGTATACGTTAAGAGATTGCCAAGTACAAATGTCTGGAATGGACTTGGAAGCAACCAATTCATGCAAAATTTGACAAAGTATATAGCAAAGATAAAACTAGGATTCTCAAGTCTTAAAGTTATAGACTTAACTTTAGAGAAATCTAGAGAAAATTCTCTGGTATTTTATTAAATCTAAATAATAATCTTTTATCTCCATAAAATAATCTAGACATCCATAATTAAAACTAAAATCCTTTACAGGAAAGGATTCTTAATTAAAACTTAAATAATTAATAGAATCTATTTAGTATTGGAATTCCTAAATAGTACAATACTAATTAAATTAAAAGTTTTAAACTGAGTAGGAAACAAATAATTAAAATCCAAAAATAATTAGGAAAATAATTAAAACAAGAAAACAATAACTTCAAGCTTCATATGAGATGCTTACGAGTATAGGATGCTTTCGAGTTTCTTTGCGACCTTCTTTTCAAGCTTGGCCTTGTCAATCTAGTTCATAAACTTCGGGGATAATTGTTTTACGTCAGTTTCCCCCACTTGAGAAAAACTCATCCTCGAATTATCTATCAAAAATTGAACTCTTCCACCTCAAATGAACAAATACTTTGAATATAATATTGTAGCTAACTTCACGAAGTAGCATGTCTTTGACTATGAACTTTAAAATTTAATTTATGGTACGTCTATAACAAAAAAAAAAAAACTCATATTTGATGTTATACTTTATGTTCTAATGAAATCGACTTGTTGTTCATTCCCATTTGTCTCCTGGTTTCCATCAAGTTCATCTTCACCAACACCCTTCACATAGATATATGGTTGTCTAAATGGAATTTTAGGAATAGATCTAACGTAAGGTTGATCCCGAGGTAAGTCTCCAAACATGTTTTCCTTCTCTTTACGATTCATGTATGTGACTCTCATCAGCGAAAATAGATCTTCTTCATCATATGAATACCTGTGGTGATACTGACCACAAGGATTTGCATAAAGTGGTTTAAAGACAGGGCGGACATCATCCCCAACGCATGCCTCTCTTCTTTCTCAGTTCTTGTTTGCGAGCAACCCTAGTGCCTTAAACCTAGTTGTAAAGTCATCAAATTTGGCGTTGATGTTGCCAAACTCAATTTGCACTCTACCCTCTAAAGTTGTTAACACTACTAAATGGCAATCTAGCTAATCTCAAGCAACCTCCATCCCCTTATCACTGTCATGAAGATAGTTGTCATCAACTACTCCACGATTCTCTTCACGGTTCACCATCAATCTGGATGTTATCCTGCTCTGATACCACCTGACGCAGCGTATAACGAAGATAAAATTAGGATTCTCAAGCTCTAAAGTTACAGACCTAACTGTAGATAAATCTAGAGAAAATTCTATGGTATTTTATTAAATCTGAATGATAATCTTTCATCTCCATAAAATAAATTAGACATCCTTATTTATATTAGTCCTAAAATCCTTTATAAGAAAGAATTCCTAATTAAAACTAAAATCTTTTATAGTAAATGATTTCTGATTAATAGAATTCATCTAACATTAGGATTCATAAATAATAAAATATAAATTAAATTAAAAGTTCTATATTAAGTAGGAAACAAATAATTAAAATTCAAAATTAACTAGGAAAATAATTTAAACAAGAAAACAGTAACTCCAGGCTTTATATGAGATGCTTTCGGGTTTCTTTGCGGATTTCTTTTCAAGCTTGGCCTTGTCAATCAGGTCCATAAACTCCTAGGATAATTATTCTATTGTTGTAGGTATATCCTGATCACATTCCTTTATATTTATACTGTATAGGAAGGGGACCACATGGCCCTACTAATCCTATCAGAATTTCTTTTTCTTCGTTACAATCTTTTTGTTCTTATTCTTATCTTTAAACTCCAGAAGCATCTAATCTACCTCCATCAAACCAATTCTTATAACTAAATGACTGCCAAAAGAATGAATTGAAGGATTGAACATTCAGAAATAAAAGTTTCACAGGGGTTAAAAAATCTAGGAAAAATGTGATTGCTTTTCAGAAGCAAGAAGGCTGCGTTATAAAGGCAGAACAAGTTTTCACCTGGTCCAAAGCGATCTCCAAGCTAAAAAAGCATTACCTTGATTAGATTTCATACAATTCTGATAAAGTTGTTTCCCAATTGAAACAATCTGGATATTGCATAGTGTACCCTGCAGTCTAAGTCAATCTTTGAAAAGACATGGTATCAACTAACTACTGTGGGATGCCATCTCAGAGAACTATTGAGTGGTTCTTTTCTTATTAAGGTACTGAATACACCAGGGTGTTAAAATGTGATTATAAGGGTCACATATACCCAACCTGATGTTGAATAGAGAGGAAGGAAGGAATGAAGCTAAAAGTATACAGCCAGCTTCATCTGGACCACCCATATGTCCATAATGAAGCATTTAAAATATCATCAAGATTAACTTAGATTTGATGTTCCTAAAAAGTTCTAAATAGTTTCACAAACTAGGACACTACCTTTCAAGTTTTTATGCTATCGAAGTCTGAGCCAGGTAAGAAGATTAAATTTCAAAGAGAAAGGGAACGGTGCATGGTTTCACCTAAAGTTATTTATTTAAGAGTTCTTTCGCATGCTTCCCTAGAGCCCCACACTTTCATCAATCGACCAAAAATTTGACCTTTTTATTGACTCACAACATAGGGGAGGAAAAGGAGCAGAAAGAAAACACCAACTACCAAAGTCTACTCTTACACCCAGACATTTTCCACCATCAGATTATGTCTTCCTCCACAGTTTTGAACTCTTGTGAAATTACTCAATTTTATCATTTATGTACTCCAAATGGCTTTAAGACTCATTTCCGTAACAAGTCAGATAAAATTGGCAAATCAAGATTAGAATAGCAGAGAATCATCAATATGAATGGTAAATGTCCTTGCATGAGCCTTCATATATATACAACCATTGTAGCCGACCAAAGGCCTTATTTTCCGAAGTATTTCCATGCCTGTCTAATGTTCTTGCATCCAAATTGAATTTTTACCATTTCAAAAATAGAATTCACGGAAGTATGAGATAAATTGCATTTTTCACCATTTCATAACAGCAAAATGAACATATATTTTCTTCAATGAATACCCCAGTGTTCCAGCCACACCATATATCCCATTGACTTTTTCACACCAATTACGATTCATATGGTTTAATACTTCATACACTAATGTTCTGCAACTGAAGATAAGGATCACTAAATGATATTTCTTGTTCCTTCTCTTACGACCAAGAAAATATCCATTTCCAAAATTTGTCATTGCTAGATTAGCCAATGAAAAATAAGTTACAATGCCAATGCTAATTAGCAATAATTACCAGCACAATACAAGATAAAGGGGGACATACCACTTCCAATATCAACCATGAGTGGCAATGTTGGATCCCTGAAAACTTCCTTCCAATCAGGCACTTGTGCAGGCACCTACCAAAATCATATATCCAGCAATAGTAATTATAAAGAGAGAATACCCAAAGGGTGATTTTACAAGAATTAAAGCCACCACATAAAAATGAACAAGCTCTAATTACTCACAGAGAACGAGGAACTCAAAGGATTTACATGTTGCCTGATTCTTACATGACCCAATTCCTGCCATAACAACTCCTTAAACAGCATATTCTAGTATATGAGCGTTAAAGGGTAAAAGAAGAATGTTTTTCTTACCCCAGAAATTTTATCAGAAAGATTAAGGTCAGCATACTCCAAAGCAACCAAGTCAGGGCTTCTAATTTCTTTGGCACCAACACTATCACTATTATAGCAACAACTATGGTGATGATGAGGCTTTGAAGATTTCAGTATTAGAGAAGATAGAGCTTGCTTTGCGGCTTTGCGTAGTGGATTAGCTGCTGCTGCAACATGATAGTGGTGGCAGTGAAAACCAAGTGAAGCCGCCATTTTGCCTGCTTTAGTGACAACACTGACTATCTTTTATATGGCCGGACTCGGGCCTATATTTTAAGATCCAGATCAACTCAACCCCTAAGAATTTTAATTTCTCTTTGCCTTTTTGATATTATTATTTTAGAAAAATTAATTCTTTTTTTTTTCTTCATGATTTTAAAAATTACATTTTATATTCTTGATCAAACTAAAATTCCAAACTATATGAAATGGCATTACCACTTTCATATCAAGAAATCTCAAAGTGATTTGTTGATAAATAGATGTTGATGCCCAATTATCCTCTTCAGTCTTCATTAGGAAGAAGGACATCCCTGGCCAGTGCAAAGATGTCCCAGCCCACAACTAGAAAACAAGAGGTCCAACCAGCCAAACAAAGCGCCATTGGTCAGTGTTTTTGGAGACAAAAGCCACACACACAAAAAAAAAGACAGGATCCCATTGGTTATAAATGGTAGAGGATTACTGGTGTTGAGAGTGTGCACATAATCATGCTTGGGCATCACCATTCAACTGTCAAAAAAAACAGCAGTTAAGTAAGTAGTGACCATAATAAACTGTAAGAGGATATGGTTATGGCTTTGGCTTTGTCACCATCCTTTTTCAAACCCCATTGCTCACCTTCTCCTACCAACCCCATTTCTACCGTTACCGCCATCCGGCCTGCTGTCATTCTTCCAGTTACTCTCTCCTTCTCTCTCTTTCTGTCTCTATGTATGTATGTATGCACGTGTTTGGAATATAGAGTGCACTAAGTAGTATTCGATTGTTTCAGGGCTTAGGGAACAATACAGGGGACTATCAGAAGTTGGAGGTGACATTGCAAGAGTATGGGGTACCCACAGTTGTAGCTAAGGTGTCAAGGTTTGATTGGCTGAGGAATGCTGCTGGTTTGGTGGATCCAAACTACTGGAGTGGCACTCTTAGGCCTCGGCCTGTTCTTGATTGGTAAGTGAAGTGAATTGAATTACAGGACTTTTGGGGTTTTGAACTGATGCACTGCAATCCAGATTGGATTTTAGAAGTGCCCTTTATTTGTTTCTTTCATATGATGCGTCTAGGTATCTGAAGAGGATTGATGAGGCTGTTCAAGAAGCAAAGGAGCAGGCACAAGGTATTGTCTTTGCCTAGCTCTAATTGGCTACTGCTTGCAATATTGCGATATTTGGTGTTTATGTTGTGCTATAGATGATTTAAATTATTATGTTTTAGTTAATAAGCTTTCTTCTAATTGGCTATTTCTTTTTCTGTTTTAGTTAATAAGCTCTCTTCTAATTATGATCTTCAGCAATCATGGTTGAACATATTGCTTTGACTAATTAAGCAGTGAAATCTTGAGCCCCTAAACATGCATGCACTAATTTACTTGCTGGTCGACTTCAACCATTTTTATAAATAATGTCCTCGGCAGTACAGGTTGAAAGGTTTCTCTAGAACAGTAGATAAAACCTGCTATCTGAAAGGAAAATTAAGATTAGTGTCCACTAGAAAAACTTCTTGAATATGTTGTCTTGGACGTAGTTACAGAGTGAAAGTTCAACTTCAAAGCAGCATCTGATTGTAATCATCCTTGCTTATTACAAAACTGTTAGTATTTAGAAGAGTTTTTAGAGAATCTTGGCCGGATAAACACTTAGAATTATCACGCAAACTACCTGCCGTTAAACCATTGAAGGTTTCTACAGATGGAGAATTTCATTGGGTATTCCCTTACACTTTGTGTCTCCAACCCCTTTCCTATGTCATTTTCGGCTATAATTCTCCATCAGAGTTGCCATTAGCTGATGATGCCTCAAGGGTAACTTCATGTAAAACACATTAAAACATCTTATTTCAGGTCAGACTTTGTCCTTGATTGGTCACTCAGCAGGAGGATGGCTTGCACGTGTCTACATGGAAGAATTCGGGCAGTTAGATGTCTCCTTGTTATTGACTCTTGGTACTCCCCACTTGTAGGTTATCAGTTTCATATTTTTATGTTCCTCCTAATGGCTCTTGGATGTGCTCAGTTCAATATCTTGTTAATGTTTTCTGTGCTTAGTTGAGAGCTTCATTTTTTATGAATAACTCAATCCATTCTCTTCGCAAGAGCTTAACTTCACTTGAGTGTGCTCTTGTTTCGTGTTTTATTTATCTTTCATTTCAGGCCACCTCCAAAAGGCGTGCCAGGGGTCATTGATCAAACAAGGGGTCTCCTTGATTATGTTGAAAAACATTGCATGAAAGCTGTGTATACTCCTGAATTGAGATATGTATGCATCGCAGGGAGGTAAAATCACGAACCAGAACTTTTTTATATTTTTCCCAAATTACTTGTCTTTTCAAGATTTTCATGCATCACTTTTCTGCATCATGAGTCTAATTGTTTCCTCACAGTTCACAATAGAAAGAGATATTTCTGTCAGTGCTTGATGTGTCCTTTTTCCAGTAAAGAATATAAGCTGTAATATGCCATTATTACCTAGTAAAATGAATATTTATTTTCCTGCTGCGGAACCAGGCCTTGAGATTTCACATTTTGCTATGCGGACAAAATGATTAATCTTTCATAAGCCGGGTTCATTTTTGTTATGGCACGAGATTTAGTTACCTATATCCAACTTTCTGCCTTTTGTATTCCTTCTCAAGGGAATGCCGATCCAAAAGTAATATACAAAGAAATTCATCTTATGAGTCAAAATCTGAAAACTTCATCTGTACTTCTCCTCGTCTAAGTCCTTCCACCCATTCTCAAAAGTCAAAAATAACCTGTCTCCATTAACTCAATCTTCAAATTGTGTGTTGAAAGTGGTCTATTAGGAAGCAATTTAACACCAGGAAGCCGAAGAGAGAATTGGAACATTCTTCGTTTTGTATTAAGATCACGATAATATCCTTCCCATCCTCATTGTGGGGAACATGAATTTATAGTGCATGGACTACGATTAGGATCGAAGAGCCTGTACAAGCTGAAGATGAATTAGATCCTATTTAAAATAAACATTTCTTCACGCCACTATTTCTGCTATGCTTTCAGGTCTTTCTTCCAACATATTTCACTCTCGAATAATGAAGAGCAAACATCTTTCTCTATCACACACCTTGCAATTGGCAGTTGGCACTGTCATTTCATTTTCAAGTGCATATTGTTCTTCAACACTTCGCAATTACTCAAACAGCAAGTTCTTGTTATTTCAGTGTCAAATCATGATTTTGAATATCTTCAGTGCCTTGAATAGCTGTTTTTGTGGAATCAGTGAAATCTAATAAGGTACATATTTGATAGAACCCATGAAAGATGAAACACCAAAATTTTTGAGTGGTTACAAGGCAGATGAAAGTTTGTGTTTCTTCTGACAGAAAGAATCGCTGATACCCCAATGAGCAGGGCAATGTTAAGAGTATGAAAATCACAAAAAATAAAGTGGAAGCTTTGCTTAGATAATCCCTCTTTTCCTTTGAAAGATAAAAAGTATTTCATTCTAATTATCTAATTGATTTTAATTTCATATCATGGCAAAGCTAGTGTAATGTGATTCTGCTGAGAGTAGGGTAAGCAAAATCCCTGGTTTACTTAGTTATAGGTGAATCTGACTTGCCATGGCACTTGAGATGGGCATTAGCTCCAAAACATCTGATTAAATAGCCACTTATGAATACACACACCAAGAAGCTTTCAAGGCAGCGTTTGTCAGCGAGACAGTTGGTAACAACACGGCAGAAATCATTCAATAGAATTTTCCATAATTATGAAACAACCAAACGATATACGCAGTCAAGACAGACGTGTGAAGTTCCTTGAACCTGTGATAAAACTGCAGGTATATTCAAGGGGCCCGCTTCTTGGGGGACTCAAATGTGGAAGCTAAAACGATGGTTCCTGTTGAGAACGATCAACCAACTGCAGAGGCTGTACTTGTAAATGATATGGGCAATTCAACTTCAACTGCGCCCAGATTTCGTGCTCGTTTTGTTGGGCAAGGGTATAAGCAGGTAAACTCAATTGCATGGATGGCAAATCATCAAATCATTTAGCAAACCAGAGATTCTGTTGCAACCATGTATCTTCTGTAACCTAAGCAGGAAACTACATTTTCCTCGTACTAGCTCTCATCGTGTAATAAGCGAGGACCAGAATTTTGACTTGAAAGTGCTGATATTGACATGTTGCACTTTGGCAGGTATGTGGGCAGGCAGATGTATGGGGTGATGGAGTGGTGCCAGAGGTGTCAGCCCATCTGGATGGCGCGCTCAACATTAGCTTGGACGGAGTTTACCACTCACCGGTTGGTTCAGATGATGATCTGAGACCATGGTACGGTTCCCCCGCCGTTGTGGAGCAATGGATACATCATCTCCTCAACTAAACTTGAAAGGGAAGACAATGGCCAGTTGAACGCGTAATAAATATCAAGTCATCAACAAACTTGCTAGTACAAAAATTCTTTCGGAGTCTGGTTAGTCGACAAAACATTCAATCTGTTTTAACTCTAGCTTTTCTCCTCCTTTTTGTTGTCTCAATCTCCTCTGTTGAACTTGGATTCAATTGCTCCTCTATCTCAGGACATTGATTTATCCTCAGTGAAAGCGAGTGTTGGTCCTCTTCTAGTTTATTTTGATTACTTAACAGCATTTACGGCCCATACTCTAAACTGCCCGACAACCAGATCCAGTGAGATTACATCTCGTCTGTCCAACCAATCCATATTAATGGGTGGCTTATTGCAGCTTTTGTCGAAGATTTGCAGATTCACATTTTTCTTACAAACATATCTAGCAGTTGATGTCATTTGCCAAACTGACAAGACAAACCTGAAGTGTTTCACAAGGAACTTACTTCTTTTTACACTCGCTTCAGTCTACTAGATTTTACTTGCAATATAAACATGGCTAGTCTCGTTTATAGATTTGTGGTATTCCGCTCCACTTTTGCCTTTGTCGTTGCTTCATCAATGGTCTCCCTTCATGAACAAATTTATCCACTGTCAGCATGAGTTGCGTGATTGTTTGTTTGACATCGATCATGTTATCAGAGCATATTATAAGCTAAAATTAAAACAAATTGATATTATAAGAAATGAGGAGATATGATAAAACCATGATTGCTAGCCAATTTTACACCATGTCCAGCTAAGAACTAGTTAAGTTGCAATTCAACAAAGATTTTGGCTCTTAACAGAAAGGCCAAATATCAAACATAAAACAAGCAAATGATTCAACAATAAAGTCATCAAGAGCTTGCTCCATGAAGAGTCAAGCCACCCTCCTAAACCCTAACTCCTGAAGTTAACCAGCCTTTGGAAAATGAGCAGACAGCAACTTCCCTATATCCAAGAATCCAACCTTGTCTCTCCCATCAAATAGGACCTTTAGCTTTGCATCACAAATTATCTCCTTCTTGTTAGTGGGGTTCTGCAGGAAAAAGCACATTCACATATTTCAATATTTACCGATCAAAGCATCCAATTACATGCATTTACTAGATAAAGCCATTTGTCATATCTATTTTGATTTGAACACTACATGAATAAAAAGTTTATAAAACAAATCCTGAAAAACATCTTCCAACAATTTACACACAATGGTACAAGTCCTGATGTTGAATTCATGTGTTCTATTACAGACACATATACAATCACAAAACACAAGGAGAAAAGGAGACGATAGGAAGGAGAAGCTTGGTGATAATCCCTTTTAACAAACAAATGCCAGAAACCACAAGAATCTAGCAAGTTCACAGAGCCACAACTGAATTTAGATCCAAATTGCAATGCCAACAACACCAACAATTAAAAACAATAAGAGTGAAAAGGTCTTGTCTACAAATGCCCCTGATTTTTCAAAACATGCTAGACATCACAAAAGAAATTATTAATCTAATTTTCCTTAAACCGTCACACCATCCACAACGAATTTCACAGGCAGGTAACAAGCATGAGTGTTCTCTTTAAAACAAAAACGATTATAAACCCTAAAACAAAGAATAAACAAACGAAGCAAGGTACCACTAGGGTTTTAAAGATAAAAAAAAAAAGTGACCCTAGGGTTTACACGATACTACATAAAAAACAAAAGATCAAAAATCAAAGCTAATCTAATTAGGGTTTAAGAAACACAAATAACACAAAAACACAGACATTAAAAACCCTAATCAGCAAGACCTTTATGGCGAGTAATAAAAGCTCAGGGTTTAACAAAAATACAAAAGAAAAAGGATTTAAAAGGAACGTAAGTAAAACCCTAACCAGAAAAAAAAAAACGTATATACTGCAATGCTAGGCTCTTAACAAAGATTTAAGAAATGATCAAGAGGGAGACCTGGAGATTGTGGAGCTTGATGTGGGCCCAGATCTTCTTCACAGCCTCAGCTCGAGAAGACTCAGGGACCCCACCTAAGAAGTCACCGAGAACAGGAGAGACAGGGTTTGGCTTGAGTATTCCACGGGGTGTTCCTGGAGTAGTAGAAGTTTCCTTTGCCTTTGCCTTTGCCTTTGGCTTAGGCTTTGGCTTCGCTACCGTGGTCTTGGAAGCAGTAGCAGGTTTGGCTGGAGCCAAGAGTGCCCTACAGGCCTTGAAAACCCTAGATGCTGCAAACGACATTCTCTCTCTCTCTCTCTCTCTCTCTCTCTCTACAGCTCTGTTTTTGAGAGAAGTAAATATAGAGTGTGATTTTCCAAGGACGTTAGCCGGTAGGGGTTGTATGATTAACCAGCGACACCTAATTTAGTCCCAAGCCAATATACACTTAAGTACCAATCTTGTTAAATTTATCAATTAGGTCCCAAATGTCTCTTCTTTTTTTAATGTTCATCGACAAATCGATGCCATTTCAGTGAATAAATATGCACACCATCGTGTTCTTTAACTTTTCCATCGGTTTTTATCTAAATCGACACTGTCTTAGTGCATATGTTACCCAAAATTAGACTTTTTTAAAAAAGATTCAATTGCGAAATGAAGGAAATATTTGGGATCTAATTGATAATACGCATAGATTAGGGATGCAAATGATAACGATTATATTTCCTTGAGACTACATTTGAGGTTTCTCACTTTCTCTATTAACAAATACACAGTCCACGAGACGTCGCTGCATCATAGCGACTCTTGATTTTGGATTTATTGGGCTTAACTGTGGGCCGGGTTACTCTGCTTTGTCTTATTGGGCCCCTTGAATCCAGTCTCAGGTGGAACATAATTAGGCCCATACTAGTGAGACATTAGAGATAAATACAGGGACTTTTTATAACTCTCGCTATTATTGACAAATAATTTATTATTAAGATTACGTGTTTTCTTTAATTTGAAAATATTATTAGGTTTTTTTATATTTAATTTGAAAATAAATAAACATAAAAAAATAAAATTCATTATCCGAAAAAAAATAAAAATATATTTACTTATATTTAGTTGTGAACTTTGTCACAATTAAAAAATAATAATAAAATTTTGCCATTTTTTACTGCATAAGATATTAAGAAAGTAATTATTCAATAGGTACTAAGCTGTACTTCTCTCTTTTATATATAAAAAAAATTCATGAATTATTTTCATGATAAATTCTATATTTATGTGAAAAAAGAGTGTGATTTTGATATATTTTGGCC
>Ga0325401_1001815_pt1 | contig 18435 bp, 11 predicted proteins | sample PopdelMetagenome_FD_205666 | JGI IMG/M metagenome (GOLD analysis project Ga0325401, IMG submission 205666) | Populus deltoides microbial communities from Bellville, Georgia, United States - Xylem-PdKOR-R2 | ecosystem: Host-associated > Plants > Phyllosphere > Stem > Wood/Secondary xylem | place... | reverse complement strand
CTCAGGTAGTCGCAGCCAAGGCATTCTGAAAGCTTTGGTCTACGGTTTATCTATTATCTTGATTTACACCATTATTGGGGTAGTAGTAGCCCGCCTGCTTGGCGAAGATGGCCCGAATTTCATGGCCACGCACTGGTTACCCAACTTGGTTTTCTTTGTGGTATTTGTGGTGTTCGGTTTGTCGTTTCTGGGCTTGTTTGAAATTACATTGCCTCATGCCTTGGTCAACAAAGCCGACGCACAAGCCGACAAAGGTGGGTGGCTCGGGGTATTTTTTATGGCCTTTACCCTGGTGCTGGTATCTTTTTCCTGCACGGGCCCGATTGTCGCGACAGTACTGGGACTAGCTGCCCGCGGCGAAACCATTATGCCTGTTGTTGGTATGTTCGGCTTTTCGCTGGCCTTCGCACTGCCTTTCACGCTGTTCGCTATTTTTCCTTCCTGGCTGAAAAGTTTGCCGCGGTCGGGCGGTTGGCTTAACACCGTGAAAGTGGTGCTCGGCTTTATTGAGCTGATGCTAGCGCTCAAGTTCCTGAGCATGGTCGACCTAGCTTACCACTGGAATCTGCTGAACCGCGATGTGTACTTAGTGCTCTGGATTGTGCTTTCGGCGCTGCTTGGCTTGTACTTGCTTGGCAAGTTCAAGCTCTCACATGACAGCGACTTACCTCACGTGAGCGTAGGCCGTTTGCTAATGGCAGTGCTAGCTTTCAGCTTCATGGTGTACTTGGTGCCAGGGCTCTTCGGGGCTCCGCTGCCTTTGTTGGCTGGTTACTTACCGCCCCAGAGCAGCCGAGACTTTACATTAGCCGGTGCGGAAGCGCCAACTATGTCGGCGGCCAATACGTTGTGCGAGGCGCCACGCTACGCCGAGTACCTAGAGCTACCACATGGCTTGCAAGGGTATTTCGATTTGGAACAAGCCAAGCGCTGCGCCCGTCAGCAGCACAAGCCCATCTTTATCGACTTTACGGGGCACGCCTGCGTAAACTGCCGCAAGATGGAAGCCACCGTGTGGAGCGACCCGCAAGTGCTGAAGCGCCTGCGCAACGACTTTGTAGTAGTGGCCCTGTATGTCGATGACAAAACCGAACTGCCCAAAAACGAATGGTATACTTCGAAGCGTGATGGACAGGAGAAAAAAACGCTCGGTAAGCAGAATGCCGACTTACAAGTAGTACGCTACGGCGTGAACGCCCAGCCGTACTATGTGCTCCTTAACCCAGACGACACCAGTAACCAGCCGTTAATAACGCCTGTGGCCTATGAGCCTGACGTGGCGGACTTTGTGAAATTCTTGGATGCTGGCCTAGCACGCTACCGGCAGCAGACGTCTCCAGTGGCAAGTCGCTAATAGCAAAAAATAAGGCCAGGAAAAGCAAATTTGTAAGGAATCCTGGCTTATTGGCTATGATATTGTCAAGATTATAACGTAAAAAGGGAGCTGTAGCACCGACTACTAGCTCCCTTTTTACGTAAGTCGACTTTACTGAATTGGAAAAAGTGCAAAAACAAAAAGGCTGCACCCACCCAGATGCAGCCTCTTAAATAAGAACGCACCCACCCAGATACGTTCCATTTTTCCCCCTCACACATTGTCCACCCAAAAAAGCTGTAGAAGAAGGGTTCGAACCTCCACGGTGTAGTTAGCCGGCCGCCGGACCAGTTTCTCCCAAATCACCACCCCCGAGAGAGGAGGGCATGTCTGCCAATTTCATCATTCTACAGTGTGAGTCGCCCGCCGTTCGCGTTTGATTATGACAAATGTAGAAGAAGAATCTTTATTGTAAAAACTTTAACGACTTTTAATTGAAAATTTACAGTATTTTTAATTATAAGCTGTTAGTTTTGCCATGTACACAAACACCCCACCCAATTATGTCGAGGAATTACGAACTTGATGACACCGACCGCAAGATTCTAGCTTTGCTTCTAGAGGACGCCAAAATGCCTTACACCGAAATTGCACGCAAAGTACATGTGTCGGGTGGAACAGTACACGTCCGAATGGCCCGTATGGAGGAGCTAGGTATCGTGCAGGGCGCCACCTTACGCGTTGATTATCAGAAGCTAGGTTACGGAATGACTGCCTTCTTGGGCATTTATCTGCTGAAGAGCTCCCTCTATAACAGCGTGGCCGAACAGCTGCAAAAGATTCCGGAAGTGGTAAGCATCTACTACACTACCGGCAACTACGGCATGTTTACCCGCATCGTTTGCCGCGATACGCAACACCTACGTGATGTACTTCACGACCAGGTTCAACACATTGAAGGCATCGAGCGGACGGAAACGCTTATCTCGCTAGAAGAGACACTAAATCGACCGGTACAGCTCCGCTCGTAGATTGTGACAGCCCAAAAAAGAAGCGCGCTCCAACAGGAGCGCGCTTCTTTTTTTGGGCCTAGGTTAGCAAAACTAGTCGCCAATCTACATGGTAGATTTGGTCCGGGTGGTGGTTTTAGTCGTCTTCGTGGAAGTAGAAGCAGCTGATGATTCTTTTGCGGGAGCAGTTGTGTGAGCCGCTCCTTGATGATGCGTGGTGCTCATCTTGGAGCTAGTGCCACCCGTTGAAGTGCTTGTTCTGGTCGTAGTGGTCTTCGTGGCCGGTTGCGTAGTCGTTTTCGACGTTTTAGTCATGGTGGTGCTTTGGCTAGCCTGCTGCGTTGCAGTAGGGGTTTGAGCAAAAGCAACTGAACCAATAAAGCCTAGCAAACAGGTAAGTGAAACAGCGCGTGACATAGGGAGAAAATTAGGTGAGAAAGTCTCCTAATGAACGAAAGTGATTGTCAAAGGTTGAGCTTCTCAACTATGTAGTAATGCCTACTAGACAGGCTTGCTAGTGAGTCTACCCAAGGCTACTGCGCACCTAGCCGTTGGCAGCTAACCTAGCTTTACCTTAACAAAAAAAGCCCCGCTCCTTTTAAAGGAGCGGGGCTTTACTATAGAAGCGCCTAGGTGAACTAAGCGGTTACTTGCGCATCTAGTTTCTGAGCTAGTACGTGCTTCGGTACGGCACCTACTTGCTTATCTACGATTTGGCCGTTTTTGAATACCAACAGCGTCGGGATGCTACGAATGCCGAACTTGGCCGACGTCTGAGGGTTAGAGTCTACGTCAACTTTGCCGATAACGGCTTTGCCTTCGTATTCGCCAGCCAACTCTTCCACTACCGGGCCAACCATGCGGCACGGGCCACACCACTCGGCCCAGAAGTCCACGAGTACAGGCTTATCGGAGTTGATAATTTGGTCGAAGTTAGCATCGGTAATTTCGATGGCTTTGTGTCCCATGATAGTCGGGGTTTATGTTCAAAAGATATGCTGTTTACGGTCAACCAGGCCGCAAGGTAGCAGTTGGGAGTTCAACAAGCTGCAATGTATAAAGTTCAAAAAACGAATTGATAAACGTATATACATGATTTGTTGAAAGCTTCCACTTTGGCAGTGGTCAAACCAAGGCTAGCAACAGAAGCTACTGTGGTTTGTTTAACACAAAGTCGTAAGCACGTGCCTCATCACGCGCCCGGCCGCGAAGCTTGTAGAAGACGTAAAGATTAAAGAAGTGCATGGCACCTAGGATCAAAATGATAGTGCCAACTTTAACGCTAAGTGTTTCAACGGTTTGCTGGTAGCTGTGCACCTCAGCCGTGCTGCGCAGCGTGAGCGTAGCATATCCGACATTGATTAGATAGAAGCCCGTAAGCAGCAATTTGTTGACGGAGTCGGCCAATCCTTCATTACCATGGAATATGTCGACCAGGAAGGTGCGGCCATTCGTGAAGAGGGTGCGGGCTACCCATACCGTGAGCAGCACCGTGATGGGCAGATACGCCCCGTAGACTAATAAGTAGTAGTTCATGATTTTGAGAGTAGGAGTAAGATATTAGGACAAAGAGCTTGGCAGCGAATAGACGTAGGGTAGGAGGGCGAGCGTTGCGCATACCAATAAGAGCTAGGTAAGCTGCGGAAGTAAGTTGGCCAGCGCTAGGCTACAAGTAGGAAAGCGGAAGGTAAAGTCGTTTTCAAGCAGGCGTTTAGGAACTACTTTGCGGCTTTTCAGAATTAGCTCGGTTTCGGTGCGGAGCAGGAAAGCACCGACTTCCAGTAGCCATTTGGGTTGCGCCAACTGCCACCTAGGTTGATAGTGTTGGCAGAGCTGCGCGTTAAAATCTTCGTTACGGATAGGCTGTGGGGCGCAGAGGTTGAACGTTCCTTCTAAATCGGGGCGCTCAATTAATAGCTCTAAAGCCCGGCAGAAGTCATCGATGTGCAGCCAGCTCATCCACTGCCGTCCGTCGCCCTGTGGGGTAGCTAGGCCCCAACGAGCTAGCCGCGCCATTACCGGCAGGGCGCCATCATCAGCTCCTAACACGATGGCAGTGCGCAAAACTACGCGGCGAGTACAGGGCGTAGCAGCCACCCAAAACTCGGCTTCCCACTGTTGCGCTACCCGCTCCGAGAAGCCCCGGCCGATACTGCCAGTTGCTTCCGTATTGGCAGGCTGTTCGCCTCTCGTATCGGTGTAGATGGTGGCCGTTGATGAGTTCAGCCACACCGCTGGCGGATTTTGACACTGCGCAATAGCCTCGCCTAATACCTTGGTACTATCGATGCGGCTGCGGATGATAGCGTATTGGTTGACAATATTGTAGCGACAATCTACGGAGCGGCCAGCTAGGTTGAGTACCACCGCAGCGCCTTCTAAAGCCTTCGTCCACGGCCCAAGCGTGTGCCCATCCCAGTGCAGCATACCAATGCGGTATCCGCGTTTGCGAGTCAGCGTAATTACTTGATAGCCAAGTGCTGTGAAGCAGCTAGCGAGGTGTTTCCCGAGAAACCCGTTGCCACCAGCGATAATCATCTTGGGCTTTTCCATGACGAAAACAGTTAGAGTAAATGTGTTCTATTATTCTAAACTTTCAATAAAATTTGAAATACAAGAGTAAAAAAATAAGCCAGCGCCCTAACCTGGGCGCATCAGCTTCATGAACGTGCTCAGGAACCAGTTTTCATCCGCTTTGATGAGGGTAGAAGCGGCGCTATTAGCGAAGTTGGCGAAGCTCTGCACACTGGCTATCATCTTCGTAAAAGCTTCTGTTTCCTCAGGGGTAGCGGTAGGGGAGGGCTCCACCTGGCTGATTTCGCCGAGCACACGCATGATGGGCTCTAGCTCCCGCTTGCGACGTTCCTGTAAAATGAGAGTAGCCACCCGATGAATGTCTTTTTCGGCGGAGAAAAACTCGCGCCGCTCACCGGGGCGTAACTCTTTGCGCACAATGCCCCAATCCATTAGTGCGCGCACGTTCATGTTCACGTTGCCCCGCGAAATCTGGAGCTGATCCATAATGTCTTCGGTGCTCAGCGCATTCGGCGACACTAACAACAACGCGTGCACCTGGGCCATCGTCCGGCTCACGCCCCAGGCTGAACCTAGGGTGCCCCAGCCTTCTATGAATTTGCTTTTAGCTTCGTCGAGTTGCATGGTTCAAATGTAGAAGAGTATTCCGAACTTTCAATAATAATTGAAAGAAATATTTTTTATCCCTTAGCACCTAGCCAACCAGAATGTCATGTCGACCAGCGGGAGATATCTCGCGTGCTGATGTTTTGGTAGCAATTCCTGATGATTGGAATACTATTGCCCGCGGGATGTCTCCCGTTGGTCGACATGACACTCTGCATTATCAAGTCATCTGGTGATTATCTATTCTTCCTCCTCCGTGTATACCCCAAGCTGGGCGTTGATCAGCGGCATTTTGGGGGAGAGGAAAAAGCCAGTAAGACTAGCAAACATGACCGGCGCAATACTGTGGAAGCCGGTGAGCGTACCAAGTAGTACCGTCGTGCTGATGGGCGTGCGCGTGACGCAGGCGTTGATAGCCGCCATGCAGCTGATCAGAATGAGCGACAGATTTTGAGTAGGAAACAAGGAGTGCAGAAGCAGCCCGGTAACAGTACCTACAAAAAACAGCGGGATAATAAAACCTCCGCGCCACCCCGAAGTCACCGTCAGGGCAATAGCCAGCAGCTTAGCACCTAGCAGTAGCAGTAAAAACTGCGGTGAGAACGTCATGCGCAGCAATTCGGCTAGCTGGTCGTGCCCGAAGTAACGTGCAAGCGGCACGAAGTAGGCAATAACGCCGAGCAGGATACCACTCAAGGCCATGCGCCAATAAATACGCAAACGCCGAATTTGGAACAACCGCCGGCAGCGCCGCACAATGAAGATAAATAGCCACCCGACCGCAGTACCTGCTAGCGCATACAAAACCGCCAGGAGACAGTCGTTGAGGTTGGGGGAGATGTAGAGCGGAAACTGCCAGGTAGGACCTAGGCCCGTGTGTGTAATTAAGACGAAGATGACGTAGCTGGAGCAGCTAGCTACGAAAGCCGGAATCAGGGCCTGATAGTATTCGACTACGTGGCGGTGGTGCAGGATTTCAAGCGCAAACAAGCCACCTCCGAGCGGCGCGCCGAACAGCGCCGTGAAGGCTGCTGCCATACCTGCGATGCTGAGCGAGCGTAAATCTTCACCGCGCAGGCGAAAGCGCTGGGCCAGCCACGTGCCCGTAGAGCCTACTACCTGCACGAGCGGCGCTTCGGGTCCGGCGCTGCCTCCGCTGGCAATACACAGCAACGACGATAAAATCATCGAGAGGTTATTGCTCGGATCTAATTGCCCGCCTTTGAAGCGGATGTTGTTCACAATCAAATCCATCTCGCCAGGGTCGCCAAGCCTATAAATGATCAATCCGGCTAGCAGGCCCGCCGTGGCCATCAGCGGAATAACCCAAAGCCCTGGTACCATGGCTAGCCATTCCAGCAAGTGCTCGAGCACAATCCAATAGCCACCCGCTAAGACGCCGCCCATTATTCCGATCAACGCCCACAAAAAGAACAAACGACTAAAAACGAATGGATTGAATTGTAGCGAGTCGTTTACTCTGGTTCGTAGCTGTAAGGCGCGTCGGCGGGTGCGAAACTTCATGTGCAAAAGGGGGAAGGGTGTGAAATAGCTAGCACTACATCCTGGGAAGAATGTAGTGCTAGACGAAACTAGTAAGAAGAACGAGAAAGGCTTAAATCAGCTGGCAAGCCTCAATTTCCATCTCGCGCATTTTGCGGATGAAGGCCTTGGGCTCGATGCGGTAGCGGCGCGAATACGTATCGACCGTGAGGTGCTCGTGCGGCTCGGCGAACTTGATTTCCAGCTTCTTCGAACCGGCTGACTCTTCCACTGCGGCCATGAAGCGGTCCATGAAAGGCTCCGTGACAGTGCGAAGGTCGAGCTGTACGCGCACGCCGTTGGCTAGCTTTTCGGCTACGTTGAACAGCGGCTCCATAGTCAGGATCTTGAACTCGAACTGGTCGGAGTCGCGGAAACGCTGGGCGTACTTGCCCCGGATGTACATGGGCGGCACTTGCTCCTTGTCGTAGTTGCGGGGGTTGATAATGGAGCTGAAGCGCGAATAGTCGTCGCGAAACAAAGCTAGGTTCAAGCTCGACTCGTAGTCTTCCACGCTGAACGACACGAAAGGCTGGCCGGTCTTGGTCGTCTTGAACATCACGTTCGAAATCAGACCTGCTACGGTTACCTCGCGGTTTTTGTAGTTCTCTACTTTATCCAGCCCGCAGGTGCAATAAGAGTCGATTTCCAGCTTGAAATCGTCGAGCGGGTGGCCCGAGAGGTAGAAGCCTACGACTTCCTTTTCGCGGCGGAGCTGCTCAGTGGCGGGCCAGGGCTCCATATCGGCTACTTTGGGCAGGGGCATGGCTACCGCGCCAAAAGCACCACCACCAAATAGGCTCTGCTGGGCTGAGTCTTGGTCGGCTTGGTACTGCTGACCCATGCGCACCGCTTTGTCGATAAGGTTCTGGTCGCCGCTGGGGGCTTCCACAAACTGACGGCGGTGATACCGCTCGAACGAATCGAAGGCGCCCGATAAAGCTAGGCTTTCAAACGTCTTCTTATTGACGGCCCGCAAGTTGACCCGTTTCGAGAAGTCGAAGATATCCGTGAAAGGACCCTTTTTAGTGCGCTCCGCTACGATGTTCTCGATGGCTGCTTCGCCGGCGCCCTTCACGGCGGCCATGCCGAAGCGGATCTGGCCTTTTTCGTTTACGTTGAACTTGAGGATCGATTCGTTCACGTCGGGACCTAGCACGGGCACGCCTTGGCGCCGGGCTTCCTCGATGAAGAACGTCACCTTCTTGATGTCCGACATGTTGTTGGTCAGCACGGCGGCCATGTACTCGGCGGGGTAGTTGGCTTTGAGGTAGCCAGTCTGGTAAGCCACCACCGAGTAGGCGGCGGAGTGGGAGCGGTTGAAGCCGTAAGCCGCAAACTTCTCCATCACGTCGAATACCTCGTTGGCCTTTTTCTCCTTGATACCGTGCAGCTCGGCTGCGCCCTTGCAGAACTTCTCGCGCTCCAAGGCCATCTTCTTCATGTCCTTCTTACCCATGGCGCGACGCAGCAAGTCGGCGCCGCCGAGGGAGTAGCCGGCTAGGATCTGGGCGGCCTGCATGATCTGCTCCTGGTACACCATGATGCCCTGGGAGTAGTTCAGGATGGGCTCCAGCAACTCGTGCGGGTATTCCACTACCTCACGGCCGTGCTTGCGGTTGATGAAGTTCGGGATGAACTGCATCGGGCCGGGCCGGTACAGAGCGTTCATCGCAATCAAGTCCTCGATGTTGGTGGGCTTGAGGTCCTTGAGGTACATGCGCATGCCCTCGGATTCAAACTGGAACGTGCCGATGGTGTCGCCGCGCTGGTAGAGCTCGTAAGTTTTGGGGTCGTCGAGTGGAATGTCGTCGATGTTGATGTCAACACCGTGGTTCTTCTTGATCAGCTCCAAGGCGTCCACGATAATCGTGAGCGTCTTGAGCCCCAAGAAGTCCATCTTGAGCATCCCGGCCGATTCAATCACCTTGCCGTCGAACTGCGTGACGAGCAGGTCCGAGTCCTTGGAGGTCGAAACCGGAATGTACTTGGTGATGTCGTCGGGCGCGATGATGACGCCGGCCGCGTGAATGCCGGTGTTGCGCACCGAGCCTTCCAGCTTCTCGGCTAGGCGCAGAATCTGGCCGCGGAGGTTGTCGGGCGCATCGTCGCGCCGAATCATGTCTAGCTCCTGATTCTCAGCGAAGGCGCCAGCTAGGGTCGTGCCGGGCTTTTCAGGAACCATCTTCGCTAGGTCGTTGGTGATAGGCAGCGGCAGTTCCATGGCCCGCGCTACGTCCTTGATGCTGGACTTGGCGGCCATGGTACCGAAGGTGATGATCTGGGCCACCTGCGTTTTGCCGTACTTGTCCACCACGTAGTCGATTACGCGCTGGCGGTTCACGTCGTCAAAGTCGATGTCTATATCAGGCATTGACACACGCTCGGGGTTCAAGAAACGCTCGAACAGCAGCGAGTACTTAATCGGGTCGATGTTGGTGATACCCACGCAGTACGCCACCGCCGAACCTGCCGCCGAACCACGACCTGGACCTACCGCCACGCCCATGTCGCGTCCCTTGTTAATGAAGTCCTGCACGATGAGGAAATAGCCCGCAAAGCCCATCGTCTGGATAATGCGCAGCTCGTATTCCAGCCGTTCATCGATTTCGGGCGTGCGCTCAGAGTAACGCGGCGGCTTGGTCATCGTCACGATACCTTTCCCGGCACTCGGTCCAAAAGCCCCCACGAACGTTAGCTCCCGCAGGAATTCGTCGGCGTTGGCAAAGCCAGCGGGTAGCGGGAAATTGGGCAATAGGATGTCGCGGGCCAGCTTGGGCGGCGTGATCTTATCCACAATCTCGTTGGTGTTATCCACACTTTCCGGCACATCCTGGAAAAGAGTGTTCATCTCCTCCTGGCTCTTGAAATAGAACTGGTCGTTAGGGAAGCCGAAGCGGGACCTAGGTCTGGGCATTTGGGCTTCCTCATCGATGCGCATGAGCTGGCGGCGCACTTGGTCGTCGGAAGAAGCTAGGGGGCGGAGGTTGTCGAGGTGATCATAAATCACCTTCTTTTCCGACGACATCAGGCGGAAGTACTTGGTCTGGAAGTCGCCTACTGGAATGCTGTGCTCTTCACCCGTATTCACGCACAAAAGCAGGTCGTGGGGTGCGAAGTCGTCCTGGTTGACGTAGTGAGAGTCGTTGGTGCAAATGACCTTGACGTTGTACTTCTTGGCCCACTTCAGCAGCACCTGATTCAGGTCTTCCTGGCTCTTACCAGTGTTGTCGATGTTCTCGATGCCGTGGCGCTGAATTTCGATGTAGTAATCGTCGCCAAACACATCGAGCCACCACTTCAGCTGTTTCTCCGCCTCTTCCTCCGTTTTCCACAGCAGCGCCTGCGGAATTTCCGCACCAATGCAGCACGACGTTGCAATCAGGCCCTCGTGGTACTGAAGCAGCAACTCCTTGTCGATACGCGGGTACTTGGAATATACGCCTTCGATGAAGCTCAGGGAGCAAAGCTTGGCTAGGTTGTGGTAGCCCGCTTGGTCTTTGGCCAGCAAAAGCTGGTGGTGGCGCACGTCCCGCTCGCCTTTTTCGCGGCTGAACTGCTTTTTGTGCCGGTCTTCTACCAAGTAAAACTCGCAGCCCACAATGGGCTTCACGTTATACTTATTCGCTTCGGCCACAAAGTTGAAGGCTCCGAACATGTTGCCGTGGTCGGTGAGGGCAACGGCGGGCATGCCGTCGGCCTGCGCTTTCTTCATCAGCGCGCCAATGCTAGCTTGGCCGTCGAGGAGGGAATACTGGGTGTGGCAGTGAAGGTGGGAGAAAACAGGCATAGCAAACGAATTTGAAGGCAGAAGGCACCTAGGGTTCAGTAAAGTTACCGCCGCCAACTGGGAAAGGAAAGTTGCCGAACCGGATGTTTCTGTGTATCAAGAACAAAAAAGGATGGCTTTTGGAGCCATCCTTTTCCTGAGCAACGAAGCTAGGTGCTAACGCAAAGTAAAACGAAGCTTGAGTGGTGCGCTTAGCCGTGCAAGGGCGCGACACCAGCCTTTCCTGTAGTAAACCGCGCGTCAGCGGTAGAAAGGGCAGTTTTCCGGCCGGTGCCGGTTTCGCGCAGGAGCAGCGCCGCCACGATTGCCACGCTGGTGCAGACAATCCAGAAGAGCCCACCAGTCTGAAAGTGCGCTGCTGGGTCGGCGTTGCCTAAGGTTTGGCCGTAGAGCCGGGCAAACAGAGGACCTAGCACCGCACTCACGCCAAAGGTGAGGAAGTTCATGGCGCCGGTAGCGCTGCCTTTCACCTCGTCGGGGTTGGCTTCCTTGATGATGGAATACGGAATCATGGCCGCGCCCGAAGCCACACCGAATAGGAACAGACTGGCGTACATCGGTAGCAAGCTAGGTAAGTAGAGCTCTTGCAAACCGAGCAGAATCATGCAGGCGGCACCGGCAAATAGCACCGGCTTGCGCCGGCCGAGGCGGTCGGCGGCCCAGCCGAGCAGCGGGCAACCCACTACCCAGCCTAGTGGTACCATGGAGCAGGCCCACGCCGCGGCGGCATAGCTCATCTGCTGGTCTTGCTGTAGCGAAGCCACGCCCCAGTTCATGGCGAAGATGGTAGTAGGGGCGAATAGCAGCCCGACAATCAGGCCGCACAGATATGATTGTGGATTGCGGAAGACTACTTTATAAGGCTCCAGTAAGCTAGCTTTTGCGCTGGGCTGTTGGGCTTGCTCGGCTGCATCATTCGGCGTAATAAAAAACAGCGCTAGGCAGGTAGCTAAGTTTGCTACGCCCATCAACACCCAAAACGTGCGCAAGTCGAAGCCCTGGTGAATAAGCGGCCCGGCAACCGACTGCCCGAGGGCGCCACCCAACATGCCGAGGCATTGCGTCGCCCCAATAGCCGTAGCTAGTGACTTGGCCTGAAACCCGCGCGAGGCGAGGTATACCGAACCTGTAAACGCAAAGGCTGACCCAGCACCCTGCAACAAACGACCAGCATTGCCCGCCCAAGCCCCGGGCACAGCAAACAGCGCGCACCCAAGGGCAACTACCAGCACCCCGGCCGGCAAAGCGTACTTGGCGCCCGTACGGTCGAGGGCAATACCGGCTACCAGCCCGGCCAAGGAATACGTGTAATAGTAGGTGCCCAGAATGCTGCTGACCTCCGTGGTGCTCACGCCGAATACACCCGCCAGCTCCGGCAGCATCACAGCGGGCCCGGACCGTACAGCGTATTCCAGGAAGTAAAAAATCAGGGAGAATACCCAGGCAACAATGTAGGGTCGGGTGCGGGCTGAACTACTGATTTCAGGCATTGTAATGACGGTAAGAATCATCTGTTGGGGGCTAGCATAGGCAGAAGCTAGCCCCCACTAGATGATTAAACAGGGTTAGATTATCCTGTATGTACCGTCGGAATGCGGCTTTGTTTGAGCTGAATTACTACCGTTGATAATAGAGGAGGGCTTACCGCAGGGCAATTAGACTACCACAGCTAAATATTGGCTCAACGTTTTAAAAACAGCGAAACGCTTGCTTGCAATGGTGCATGCAACTTGTGTTACTCAAGCACGATTCGGCGCGTGCTAGGCAGTTGGCCGACGGGTTGCACAGTCAATAGGTACAGTCCTCTCGCTAAATGGGTAGTAGATAACGTTGCATTTCTGCCCCAAAAAGTAAGTGTGCGCACGGGGCGGCCCAATGCATCGGAAAGCGTTGCCTTGCCCTCTTTGGCTTCCGCAGGTAGTTCGAAATGAATGTCGGCGCCTTGTGCCACCGGGTTTGGCCATATGCTTACTGCCGTAGCATTGAAAGATGCTTGAGAAGTGGGTAGCGGTATGCCCATGTTGCGATGTACAGTGATTTGACCTGCCGAATTGTTGCTATTACTACTGAGAGCATATATCACCAAATCTAGGTCACCGTCATTGTCCATATCGCCCAACACAAGGTCAGAGGAAGACGAACTAGTCGGAACAGCTGCCTGGCGAGTGAAGTTGCCGGTACCACCGTTCAAGTTCAGGTTGACATTAAATGAGGGGGCACTAAGATCTCGACCATCGGTGATGATATCCAAATCTTTATCACCGTCAACGTCGCCTATTTCTACTATCGTTGGTGCATTACCAATCGGCAACTCACCGGCTTGTACAAATGAGCCATTGCCCGTATTACGCCATAAACTAAGCTTGCCATCTGGTTGAAAAAGTGGAACGGCAATATCTACATCGCCATCATCATCAAAATCTGCTAACCCGATAGTGCCGCGATAACCACCAACTGGTAGCTCACCAGTACCAGAAAATTGCCCTTGACCATTATTTAAGCGAATGTTTAAGGGGCCAGCTGTTGTACCTCCGTAGCCAGTTAGAGCATCTAGGTCGCCATCGTTATCGATGTCAGCAAGCTCTATTCGCCCTGCATAGGAAGTAATGCTCACTTGGCTGTTACCTGTAAACGTACCAGTGCCATCATTAAAGCGAACTTGGAGGATCTTACTAGCCGATTCTGCGAAGATCAAATCCAGGTCACCATCGCTATCTAGGTCGCCTAGCGCGAGGGCAACAGCTTGATTGCTTGTATTCACTATACCTGATGCCGGGGTGAACGTTCCTGAACCGTTGTTACGTAACAGGCTCAAGCCAGCGCCAGTGTTAGCGCAGACAAGATCCAGGTCGCCATCGCCATCGATATCACCAGGCCTGAAGCACCGGCTGGATATAGCGAGGTCAGTCAGAGCAGCGAGTTTGCCAGTTCCGTCGTTACGCATCAGCCCCAGCGACTGTTGATTTAAGTAGTACGGTACCAGTACATCCAAGTCCGAGTCGCCGTCTACGTCGGCGAGAGTCAGATAATCTTGTGACCAGGGTTGCGTGCTTATAGGGGTGGATAGTCCCGCATCGAACTTGCCGCTTCCACCCGTGACAGCAGTGGTAAACTGCCACGCATACCTAGCCCCAGTTGCACTAGTGAGTGTAGCTGACAATGTCTCGCCTGCTTTAAAAGGAGTGGCAGGCGCAAAAGAAACCGTTCCGTTGTCGAGGGTAGTGATACCCTTTCGCAAGCCGCCTGCCTGTGAGCTGTACACGCTCAAGCTGGCCGTCGCAGCTGGCGTTAGAACAGCCGAAACCGAAGTAGTAATCGGTTTCTTAAAGCTGTGTGGTGCCGGCAAGAGGTTAGAGATAGTAGGCGCTTGTGCTGTTGCTTGATTGATGAGGAATAAACTAGCACATACAGCAGTTAAGCTTGACCGATAAAAGGTAGATGTGAACACAATAAGTTGTCTTGTAAATAATAAAAGGGACGTTTAATAACGTAAATATATGATATGTTGAATTATTAAGAGGGAACACAGTTTTGTTTTACTAAGGCAGGTCTACTTACAATACACATAGCAACCTACTATATCATGAGTAGACCTGCCTTTTCTGCTAGCAAATCCGCTTATTCCAGCACAATTCGGCGGGTGGTAGGCGCCTGCCCAACGGGTTGCACCGTGAGTAAGTACACGCCACTAGCTAGCCCTTCCGTTGCTAGCTCTGTTGTGCTGCCGCTGAAGGTATGCTTGCGTACCGGCTGCCCTAGCAACGTGTGCAGCTTCGCTTCAGCCGCACTGACACCGCTTGGCAACGAGATGTGCAGGTTCGTGCTGACACCCACCGGATTGGGCCATACCTGAAAGGCGGTTTCTGCGCTCGGTTTATTGCTCGTGACGGTGTTCTGGTTAGGCGCCACGTAGAGGAAGCCGCCCCCTGAACCTGCAATATCGAGGTCGCCGTCGCCATCCATGTCAACTAGCTGTAGAGAAGTGACTTGGGCACTACCAAGCGTAACCGTAGGATTGGCGGTGAAAGTAGTACCGCCTCGGTTCAGCAAAACGCTTACTTGAACGCCGGAGACGGCTAGGTCTAGGTTACCGTCGCCGTTCACGTCGCCCAAAGCTACTGTGGTGCCCGCGCTGCCCGCCGGAATAGCCGGACCAGCTACAAAGGTGCCGTTTCCGTTGTTGAGCAGCAGATTGACAACGGAGTTAGGTTCGAAGGTAGGAACCGCAACGTCTAAGTCACCATCTCCATCAATATCGCCGACGGCCATACCACCACGGTAGTTAGACGCCGGATAGTTTGCCGAAGCGGTCAAGGCACCTGTTCCGTTATTCAAATAAATACCGACCTGCCCGCTAGTGTCCAAGGAGATGCTAATGATGTCCAAGTCACCGTCATTGTCTACGTCGCCTGGCATGAGCTGGGCAATACGCGCCGTGGAGGCCGTCGTTTGGACCAGAGGCGTTCCAAACGTGCCCGTGCCGTTGTTGAGGTGAGCCACTACCTGCAATGAGCCACCCGACAAGCTGTAGAGCAGGTCTAGGTCGCCGTCGCCGTCAATGTCGCCTAGGGTAACGGGGCTGACGTACGAAACGGTACTGGCTACATCCGTGGATGTATCGGCGGTAAACGTGCCCGTGCCGTTGTTGCGGTACAGCGTTACGCGGTAGCGAATCGTGCTGATGTTTACGTTGGTAGCCAAGATATCAAGGTCACCGTCACCGTCTACATCGCCGAGTTTCATTGACACCAGATTACTAATACTAAGCAAGCTTGGGCTGTTGGAAGGAAATTGGCCCGTGCCTGTATTGCGGTAAATATTTACCACCTGAGTTCCTGCCGACAAAACATCTAGGTCGCCGTCGCCGTCGATGTCGCCTACTTCGGAGTTGCCGATGCCCGCGTTGTTGGTAATGATGGTCGGACCAAAGGTGCCCGCCCCGCCCGTCGCGGCGGCCGTGAACTGCCACACATGCGCCAGATTTGGCGTGCTAGTAGTATTCAGGACTGCCGTGACCAGCTCCCCTGGTTTGAAATCTGCACTCGGATCGAACGTAACGGTGTTGCCGCTTACTGCCGTTGTGCCCGTCTTTTTTCCTCCTGCCTGCGAACCGAATACGTTGAGTGTGGCGCCGGCTGGAAAGGCTTGTGAAAGCGTAGCGGCGACGTTGGTGTTGCGTGTTGCGGCGCGAGTGTTGCGCCCAGGTGTCACGCTTGTAATAACGGGCGTTTGCGCCCATAACTGCTCCGTGGCGAACAACAAAACAGAGGCCGCCAAGGCAAGCCGGAGGGAAGAGGTTTGCATGAATAGGAAAGCTAGGTGAATAAGAGAAGGCTACATGATAGGAGGGAAGTAGTAAACCGAGGGGATAGACTTACTATTTTGAAGGCTAGGGTATTAGCCCTGTTGAGTTAGTGATACGCACAGGGGAATTATCGTTGCATAGAACCATAAAAATATTCATGCTCCCCAACGCCGATAAATAGCGCATTAGGGAGCATGAAAAAGAAGGGCCGACTGAAGCGGGTTGCTAGCTATTTTTCCTGTTAAAGCTGAACGTTTCGGCGTAGCGGTGCTGGCGGCCAAGTAGCGTATCTCGGATGATTTCGGCCGCTAACAAACTATATGTGGTGCCATTGCCACCGTAGCCGAGGGCAAAGTAGGTGCGCGGGAAATCCTTGTGCGGACCAATGTAGGGCAAGCCGTCTTCAGTTTCGCCATAAATGCCGGCCCAGACAAAGTCGCGGGTAAAGGGAATATCGGTGGTGAACAGACCCGCAAACTGCTCTTCGAGCTTTGCTACTTTACTTTCCAATACGGTATTGCGGAAGGCGGCGTGTTTCACTTCTTCATCCCGGCCGCCAATCATGAGGCGACCATCGGGGGTAGTGCGGGTGTAGAGGTAAGGCCGGGCCGTTTCCCAGATTTGAGCCGTGCCAGTGGGCAGCGCCGCAGCCTCGTCGGGCCGACTGATGACCACGTAGGTAGACGTTAAGTTGACGAGGTCTTGCGGAACGAGTTGGGCAGCCGCATAGCCCGTGCATACTACCGTATGCTTCGCCTGCACGCGGTGCGCGCCCGCCACGAGCGTTACGCTCTGCCCGTCGGTCGCGTGCTCGCAATGGTCGACGCAGGTGCGCTCAAATACGCGCAGACCGTCCTTTACGGCTTCTTGCAAGAGCGTATGCGTGAGCTGGTAAGAGTTGACTTGCGCGGTATCTTCCGACAGCAAGGCTGCTGGGCGCTTCAGCTGAAAACGCCGCAATAGCTCCGCCTCCGATAAGGTTTCCACCTGAAGACCAATTCCCCGACGAGCGTCACCTTCTTCCTCTAGCCCTGGTACGTCGGCTGCGCGGCTAGCTAGGTACAGGCTTTGGCAATAAGAGAAGCCGCATGCATCCGGCAGTTCGTGCTGACATAACTGCCCAAGGGCGTGCACGCTGTACACATTGCCCAGATACGCTTCGTTGGCCCGCTTGATACCAACTTTTTGGCGCAGGTCTTTCAGGTCAACATCAAGTTCATATTGGCACATGGCCGTGCTGGCGGAAGTGCTGCCGTTGCCTACGTAACTGGCATCTAGCACGACAGCACGCAAACCAGCGCGGGTGAGGTAGTAACCGAGAAAAGCGCCGGTGATACCGCCCCCAACAATGGCAACATCACAACTCACGTCTTCGGACAAAAGGGGATAGCGCACCAAGCCCTTTTCGGTTAGCCAGAAAGGTTGGCCAGAGGTCAGAATCATACAGTAAGCTTAGGGTGGTGAGCTGGGCTAGTGCCTAGCTACTTCGCAAGCCTACGGGAAAGCCTATGCTGCCGTTTTGGGCGCCCAATCTAAGACTATGAACCTCATAGCTCTACATAAAAGCAACAGGGGCACCATAGTGGTGCCCCTGTTGCTTCCAATTTGCTAAATGGTAGTGCTAATTGGCGGGCTGAATGATGAGCACCTCGCCAGGCTTCACATTGAAATCTGGTTTGTTATTCCACTCCATAATTTGCTTGATCGTCACTTTGTACTTGCGCGAAATGCTGTACATCGATTCTTTGGCCTCGACGGTATGCCGCACAACGTTGCTAGCCGGTGACACTGGGCTAGGTGTGGCAGTAACGGGCGTTGGCGCCGGCCGAGGCGCTGGTGTTGAAGCCGGCGCAGCAGTATTTGCTATCGTCTTCGGAGTAGGAGTCGCGGCGGCTGGTTTCGGAGTGGGGGCTGCCGTTGGGGAAGGTGTAGGAGTGGTGCTGGTGGAACTCGGCGCCGGAGCTGTGGCAGGCGTAGCGGGTACTGGCGAAACGAAGCCTGCCGGGGGCGTGAGGCGTAGCGTCTGCCCTAGGCGCAAGGAGGCATTGGGGGGTAGCTCATTCCAGGCAATTACGTCGGCGGGACGCAGGCCGTAGCGGCGTGCAATGGCATAAATTCCTTCGCTCTTTTGCACGATGTACAAGCCATTGGCTGGCAACTCTTCCGTTGCAACGGGGACTGCGAGTGGAGTGGTCGCCGTAGCCGGTGCAGCAGCAACAGGTTGGGTAGCCGGCTTGGGAGTTGCACCTGCGGTAGGTGCCGCGGGGGTGGGACTAGGCTGCGTGGCGGTAGCAGGGGCCTTTTTTGGCGCAGCAGGAGTTGGCGTTTTAGG
>Ga0325401_1001814_pt1 | contig 18441 bp, 14 predicted proteins | sample PopdelMetagenome_FD_205666 | JGI IMG/M metagenome (GOLD analysis project Ga0325401, IMG submission 205666) | Populus deltoides microbial communities from Bellville, Georgia, United States - Xylem-PdKOR-R2 | ecosystem: Host-associated > Plants > Phyllosphere > Stem > Wood/Secondary xylem | place... | reverse complement strand
ACATATATATATATATATATATATATAAAAGCACATGGAGTATTAACAAGCTCAACCACCATGAAAAAACTAGCATAGCCTAATGGTATAGTGGTCAGATATAAGATGTCGTAAATGACGTAGAAAATATTTCAATGATGAACCATCCCAAAATCAAAGAAAAAACAAACTAAATGAACTAATTCTATTCCAAGCAACGTCCACTTATTAATTTCCATGGCCAACATGCTTAATTGGCATTAGTTGACATGAATCAACATGTTACAAGAACCTATCACAAGTTAAAAAAAAATATTAAAATAAATATACAAATGGGCTGGTTGTATAAGTTTTGGTTAAGGCTAAACTTAAGATTCTTTGGAGCATTAAGAGGAGATCTTAGTATATTTAATTTGGTTATTTTTTTTAATAAAAACCAATACGAACCGAAAATGATCATCCCTACCTTGTTGTGCAAGGAGAATAATTCAGCAACTTAATTGTGTTTTTTAGTATTGGAAAGATATCAAGAGGTGGCAAAAAGAAGCATTAAAAACAACATCTTTTACCTTCCAAAAGAAGGATAAATACAAGGGTGAGATTAGAATCATATTCTAACTTAGAAACTAAAGGGGCAACAACCTCTCCTTTAGTTTCTATGATTATTAGGCAGCATTATGGCTACAAATAAGTTTTGTATTAGATCTATAATGTTTTTGTTCTTCTTCTCTTCCTGCGGCAGATAAAGACTTAGGACTTATAGGCTTTATTTTTATTATGTTAGCTACAACTCAAGGTTTGTTTAGGCTTAATTAATAATTTGTTTTCAGTTAGATCCAAAACTTGTTTGGATCAAAGTTTAGGCTTACTAGTAAAGGTTTTGGGTTAGTTTTTATAAGTGAGTCAATTCAGCCCATAATGATAGATCCATTAGGGTTAATTTCTCAAAATTATTTAAACACATGTAAGCCTAAACTTCAGCACCTTTGATGAATAATACTTCTGAACTTTTTAGTTTTAACATGTAAGATAGATTCTTATATTCTTTAATCCTTGAACGTACTGAATCTGACTTATCGAAGATTAACTAGTTTCATGGCATCATTCAACTTCATTTTAATAGTGTTGGTGCCTAGGGACATGTTTTCATTTTGTCACACTCCTATCAAACCTCTTTTCACTTTCTAGGATCGGATCTCAATCTTGATTATGGGTTAAGTGACCCCGTGCTCATGAAGTTCACATCAGTTGGTATCAAAGTAAGGCTCTGAGAACATGTCATATCCTTATAAAATTTTCATTTTTCTAATGTTCATTAAGTTTTTTCAATGTTTGTGTCAATCTTCTTCTTTGTGTATGTAGCATACTAGTAAAAAAAATAATATTTTATTTTGTTACCATCTCTAACATATAAGTATTATAAAAGTCTAAAAAAAGATTTAAAAAAAAAACAAATAAAAAAAGACATTATTCAAAGCTTGTTGTAATTTTGCCGCAGAAACATAACTCTTAGAGAACCCTACAAAAAACACCTCAGAACTAATTCAAATTTCATATACTTCTTACTGAGGGTGAATTTGCCCTATATATTAAATTTAGGCTTAATTAGATATCATTTACATAAGGTTTCAATTCAGGGTTTAATTTTATCGCAAACTAATCATACACGAGTTTCGATACTTAGGCATAATAGAATGACTTATAAACTGAGATCTATAGTTTTTTAGGTACTAATATATTACATATTTAATTTTAGGTCATTCTAATATCATTAGATCTTAGTTCAATTATGGTGCTTCAAAATTATGTAATAGGCAGATTTACGTCAAGTTCCAAAATATGTTTTTCTACTATTTGTTTTGACTAAATCATTTTATTTCTATTATATTGGGATTATTTAGGAGTCAAATAAGTGTCTTCATTAATTTTCACTTCTGTTTTATTTCGCGTCTTCGTTCCGTCCACAATTCATACGAATTTGCATTTTTACTCGTGAAATCATAATTGTAGTTTTGCTTTGCTTGTTTTTAGTATATTTATTAATTTTTGAGTCTATATTCATATTTTAATTGCGTTACGAAAGCCTCTAGCTTTGATTGGTTGGATTTTTAGTTTTGAAAGAACCGAAAGAAAACAAGTCATAAGGTAAAAGGCATAGTGAGTTTATTAGAGTGAAAAGCCTTGATTTTAGGTGAAATATGAGAGGTGTGAGGATATATTTTTTGCTACTCACTAAAGTTTTGCAGATTTCAAAGGATGTCTGAAAATAACGAATCAACGATACCAAACATCAAATTCTCTTTCCAAATAGGAGCTATAGACCAACAAATTGAACTTTTAACTAAGGTGAACAAAGAGTTGAAGGATAAAATGGACTCAATAAAGCAACATAATAATGGCGATGAATGCAAAAGAAGTAATGTTTGAAGGGCTATATGGAATGATAGAACTAATTTTGATGAGTTTGTTAATGATAACACAGATGTGGGTGATGATGACTATGAGTTTGCATCCGTGGGCCAAGAAAACAGGTTTGTGCCAAATAGAGCAAGAAGGAATGTAAGCTTCAGAAACGGTGGAGTTTTTTTGTTAGAGAGAGAATTCCCAAGATTTTGGGCATCGTGATGATTCAGGTGGAGAGTTAGGTACCATTAAGTTAAAAAATACCTGCTTTCCAAATGAAATTTTTGTAAGAAGGGGAGAATGTAAACCCCTGAATTTTTAAAGCTAAAAAAATTTATATATTTGTTTTAAAAAATGATAAAATTTCCCCTAGGGTGTAAAGGACTAATTGATATCTTTTATGTAAGGGTTAAACAAGAAAATTTAAAGTTTCTTATGTAAAATCACCAACCAATCAGTTTTGTGTTATCGAGCATAATGTTAAATTCGACCATCAGACCAAGCTGATATTTTATGAGAAATCTCTTCACATATAGTTTTATATGTAGTTAATATTTTAGAGTGATCAAAGTTCTGTAAGGTCATCAAAAAATGCCAATAATTAGACTGAAAAATAGCACGAAATTTATTAACGGCAGTTTCATAAATACACCTGATGAGCTGGAAAATTCCAGCAGCTCTCTTCTTTCTTGAACCCATGGCTGGACAAAAAAAATGAAGATAAAAGAGAGCTTAGGAGAGAAAGAGAGAAAAGGCAAGAAGGAACCCTAAAATTGTGTTAGGAAAAGTGTTTTTAGCTAGAAATCAACAAGAAACAAGAGAGAAAAGAAGGAACAAGGGAACTTAGGAGACAAAGTGAAGTACTAAAAAGAGAAAGCATACTTTGAATGAGGATGATGATGAATACAAAACCAAGATAATGTAGTGAGCCTTGATTCTTGATTAATACACTTGGGTAAGTTGTTTTAAAGTAACAATTGCTTGATTTGTTATGTTTTTCATATGGTTCTTTGAAATTCCTAAATTTTGGAATGTTAAGGTTTGTATTAATATTTGTAGGATATACTTTGAAATTGGCTTTTATGGCTTATGTTGATGTTGTGAGATTAGAAGATGGTTGGAAAAAAAAATGTGATGGAGGAGGAAAATTGGGCTTGAATGGCTAACCATGGGAGAATAAAAATTTAATGAATGGAGGTGTGATTATTACGTAGAATGAAGGAAAGGATATGACAAGGGAAAGATAGGGGAAGGCGATTATGGCATAGGTGATAAAGAAAATGAGGTTATGTGGTTTTGTTTAGAAAAGCATGTCATGAGTAATGTTTATTAAGGTTAAGATTATTAATAGGAAAGTGTAAGAAAAAAATATGAATTTAGCATAAAGGATAAAATTATATGAGGGTTGTGTTACTTGATAGGTTAAAAATTTGGAAAGGAAAGTTAATATTGTTATATATGGTGAAAATAAAAAAGGAATAATAGACTTGATGAAATATAATATGGGGATTAGATAAAGAGAATCATGTAGACGAGGAACATGCTAAATAAATGTTATGATATAGACATTGTGAAAATATTATGCGAGGAAGGTAATATAGGATATTGTTTGACTTATATGTTAGTACTAATACAGATGCTTTTCAATAAATGGTAGGAGGAGCATCCGGAGTCAGGACATCGGTGGAAGAAGCTCGAGCATCAAGTGTTGTAGATAGGTGTTGTTTGATTTTCTTGTTAAATTAATGTTTGCGAAATAGAAGAAAATGAAAAGTTGGTACTAAGACAATGAATTGGATAAAAATGATTGTTGGAGAATATAATTGAAATGAAGTTTGTGATGGGTGATGATGGATAAAGGTATTATGGAAAATATAACTTAGTTGTCCGTAGAAACAGAAGCTAAGGCTAGTGAAGTAACTTAATCATCCGCGAAGTTGGAGATTAAGGGAATGAAAATTTAAACTTAGCTGTTTGTAATTATAAAATCTAAGGGTTAGTGTTATAACTTAATTGTCCGTAACAATGAAGATTAAGGAAAGGGAAATTTTAACTTAGTGGTCCGTAATTACGGAAACTAAATGTTAGTGGTTTAACCTAATCATCCGATAAATCAGAGATTAAGAGGATGAAGTTGTAACTTAGTTGTCTGGTAGTTGGAAACTAAAGGATGTATTAAATTAATGTGGTGTAATTGAGAAATTGATGAGTTGGGGTTGGGAAGGCCATTTTGGTTATGTTGAAATTGAATGAATTAAAGTAAAATGGTTATGATGAGATTATTCCAAAGCTAAAGTGTTTGTTTTTATTTGAGGACGTTTAATTATAGATGAAGGTCTAAGTTTTAAATTGAGAAATTTGGAAGAAATCGATATTTTGAGAGAATGTGGGTAATTATTGTGAAATAAATTTTTAGTGAGGATTTAAAGTATGAATATAAAGTGAAATGTGATAGACGACATTTTACATGTAATAATTATGTTTCTTTATAATCATTCTGATATTATGGGTATTCTTTTTATGTTTTGTTTATGCAGAACCCTCTCATACTAATAAACCTCCTTAGATATTGTTTTGTTTTAGTTATTTAGTACTTTCGTTAGGTAATGAAATTTTTTTGTAACACTTTCTTATGTTGTATTTTTGTATTTAAAATATTGTAATTTCTTTTGGTTTGTAATAATTATATGACACTTATTATTTGGAAAATATATATAATTGATGTAGTAATATTTAATATGGGTAATTAGTGTTCAAAAAGGGAAGGATGTGATGTACACAAAAATTTAAAGGAAAGGATAAATGAATGTGTTGATGTGTTTGAGGCTGTCTTGATATGATTAAGTAATGGATATATAGATTTATGTTGATGCTAAGTGCAGGTATATAGAAGATGTTGATAACTTGGTACTTATAAAAACAAAGGAAACTCTACCGAAAATTTTAAGAATTATAAAAGAATAGATGGGGTTTAGTTTAACGAATGATAAAAAGGTAGATTCAGCAAAAAAGAAAATCGAGAGAAGTGATAGATTTATATGTTTATAAAAAAAATTACAAGGTATTTTTAATACTAGTTTTTCGATAATGGGGGTGTTACAGTTCGTCTATGACTTAGAACAAAGATTTATACTCATTAATAAATCTGGCATTTCACATTTATTACAGGCTTATATGCCCATGTAAATTTTTATAGGAAGAATTCATACAGGTGCCCTGACAAAGTTCACCTATCGTGGAAGGCAAAGATTTTTTCCATAACTCGTATATTATTGTGATGAAAAATACTATCAATTAAAATTGGTGAATATCCAAAATAATTCTGAGAATTTTCTAGTCAACTCCTAGTACTTAAATATCAACCTACTGATAGATCCAACATTTATACCAAAATATTGACCATTAATTTTTATGAATTAAAATTTTTAAGGTTATTGAAATATTGGTCAAATCTTTAAGAAATTTTACAAACTTATTATAAATTCCAAAAAAAAATGCAAAAACAAAAACACATAATTTTTCTAAAACAATGCTAAAAACATTTTTCTATCATTTTTATAAATAAAATGCAATTTTGTTTTTATAAGAAATTGACTGTATCCAACAAGAAAAAATATGATTTTTATTTTATTTTATTATATAAGGTCATGTTTGATAAAATCATCTTTCTTTCCCTAGAAAACTATCAAAATGGACTTGAGGGTGTGTTTGTCAAACATCCTCTTAGCCCAAAAAAATTCTTAACAAAAAGTTATTCAAAGTAACAAAGTCTTAAGTACTTGACCCAAAACAAAACCAAATGGATCGACCTAAAGATATTGGTTCAACCATGAACCAAACCAAAAACCACAATTTGACCCAAAAACTAAACCAAAACAAAGGTTTAAATTAAAATAAAATCAAAGTTTAAAATTAACACAAAATATAAAGATTTTCGCAAAAAAACGGATCAAACACTTAAATCGTGAAGGACACGAAGAACGTTCATCAAGAACCCAACAAATACAAATCTTAATCCAGACAAGTTTTCATGCAATCAAGAGAAGGGTTTATTTGAAATCATACAAGGATCTATAATCTAGCATCCATTCTCTTTGGTTATCAAAGAATCAACACGATTTTGTCAAAATGAATTTCAGTTCAAAAACCAAAACTTTATTATTAAAACCCCCAAGAAACTTGTTATTGATGCAAATAAAACCTAGATTATCGATAATTAGTCAAGTTACCTGAATAGTTGAGTGCAAAGAATTGGACCAAATTTATTCCAAATCATAGGGCTAAAACAATGTTCTCCCAAGAACATGAAGAAACTAAACCCAACAACCCAGAAATTCCCAGCCTACTTTTAAACCCAGAATTGGGCTCTTAGGCTTACAAAACATGCTGCTATGGACTATTATTTTCCTTCTTTTTTCTTTTCTTCTTTCCTTTCCACTATCTTTTTCTTTCAAAGTTTGTTAGACATTCTATGTTAGGCTCTTGAATCTTCACTCTAGGATCTTTTCACAGTGTGTTTCTCAATGTTTTTCCTCTCTTTCCTCTTTCTTCATTTTCTAGGGGGTATTTATAGGGTCTTGATAGGGTTATTGATGAATTCAAACATATATTGATCAAAGCTTACCCATAAGATTAAAATGAGAGGGTATTGGACAAATGTTAACAACTAGAACCTTTGTCCTTCAATGGTATCGAGATTGTGGTTTTGTAATAAATTTGCCTAAGTGTTTTTCTTTTACTTGGAGACAAAGGCATGCATCCCTCACCTTCTTATTTCGGATGAAAGATTTATGACCCTTGATAAAAATCCTCTTGGAATTTTTAAATGTGAACACACAAAAAAGTTGAGTGGTTTTGCATAAAGTCGAGGCTTCGCCGAAATAACTCCAATGTAGACATCATTGGAGACCACCTAAACTTGATGGAGAAGAAGAATACATTTCAATTGGATCCATTCTTGCTTAAATTAGAGGTCTGTAGCTTCATATTTATTCGTTTGATGGTGCCAACTTAATCAGCTGAGAATCTAAAAATACATTGATGGCTAATAAGAGACAAGGTGGTGTTGAGTTCGTTGAAGAAAATGAGATGTAAATGTTTGATGGGAGCAACTGATCTTTATAGAGGGGGTGTTTTTCAGTTGATTGGTGGTGGTTACAACCCTAGAGGTGGTCGGAGATGCCACATTCATTCGCCTGAAGGTGCCTACTTGATCAATCAAAACTACCAGAAAAGAAACTAAACGGTGGCCAAATAACATGTCGTCTAGGTTAATTGTAGAAATTAGGATTTCTAATTTGGAATTTGACAGATTTCACTTTAGTCTCTATTCTTCCAATTGCTTTTAATTGCAGTTGTAATTTCTCTCAAAAGCTTAATTTCACCCCTGCCAAACTCAATCATCAGCCCCAAAGTTTAATGTTATTTTCATCTTGGTCTTTGGTTTCTGATTTGTGCACTTAAACCCTTAATTGACCATCAAACTTTTTATTTTTTTCAATTTGACCCTTGATTTGATCAATTTCAGCCTCTACAATCACACGTCTTTTTCAGTTTGGTCATTGGTTTTGAATTTATTCAATCAAGTCCTTAATTGCTCTATAACCACGCGTTGAAAGTAAATTTCTCAATTTTTAATTCTTATGAAAAGACACTTAAAATGCCAAAAACAACGCAAATACATCAAAAATATATTTTCTTAGATTTTTTTTGAAAAAAACAACATTAACGTCGATTTGATGAAAAAAATAAATCAATAATTTTTAAATGAGCACATTAAAAACTAAATGTGTTAAAAGTAAATTTTTTAGATTTTATTTCTTATGAAAAGACATTTAAATGCCAAAAGTAACGCAAAAACATCAAAAAAAATATTTTCATAGAATTTTTTGTTATTTTTTTTTAATATTTTTTGAATTTGTTTTTGAAAAAAAAGAAGATAAAAGAATCGAATTATAACAACTGCAAACAAAAACACGTACCGACGAAATGTGGAGACACATTGTTGCAAAAAAATCAGCACAACAAAAACACACACTACCAACGATAAGCGTGCACACACAAACTATGCCGCTATAATTTCTTCCTGCAAAAACCATGTTTTTTTATAAGACTCGACAACCACATTTTCAATATGTCATCATCTATATTAAATGCTGATAGCATATGAAATTGCAACAGTTTGAATTGACGAAAATTTAATAATAGAAAATGCATGAAATGTAAGAAAAGAGTACAAGTCATGGTATTTGAAACAGAAGCTGACGAAACAAATAAATCTATAGAAATAAATAAATGGCTTAGAAATGGTGTAAAACTAAGAATTTTACTCATGGTCGCACAGGCCTCCCCGGGATCCTCCAATCATCAGGAAACTATTGCAACAAATTAAAAGGAACAATAGAATTTTGATGAATGCCGAACTGTTGCTGAATTTACCAAGGGAAATGCTGTTGAACAGACCCCCGAGACTTTCTACATCAGACAGAACTCGACGGCAATTAACAAAGAAAAACTCGACGTCAGAAATTGTGATTAACAACAAAGATGCTGATAATGTCGACGTCAGAAATTGTGATTAACAACAAAGATGCTGATAATCTGAAAACAAACTATGTAAACGCCAAATGCATCTCTAATACTTCCACAAGAATTGTAGATGGAGACATCATGCATGGAACAAGCACAAACAAATTGAGTGGAGCAGAAAATGAAGCCACGCATAAAGACATTCAATAGAGAATAAATCGAAGAGGATGGAAGATTCCCAGCTTCAAGATTCAAATGAACATCAATATACAAGACAAGAAGACAGCCGGATGCATTGCCTAGTTTCTCGGTCTCTCCTCCTAGTCTTCTATAAAATCGAATGATTTATCTGGATGCTGAATTAAGAAGATAACAGCTGAATTTGCCAAAGGTGAAAATCCTTAAAACAGAAAATGGGCAACCCACATATTGTAGTCATACCTTATCCAGCACAGGGCCATGTGATTCCCTTCATGGAACTCTCACAATGCCTGGTAAAACAGGGGTTCAAAATCACATTTGTGAACACAGAGTATAATCACAAGAGGGTCTTGAAAGCATTGAGGGGGAACATTAATCTGGGGGGTGAAATTAGTCTTGTTTCGCTTCCAGATGGGCTAGAAGCTTGTGGGGATAGAAATGAACTGGGAAAGTTGTCTAAAGCAATTTTTCAGGTCATGCCAGGGAAGCTAGAAGAGCTCATAGACAGGATCAATATGACAGAAGAAGAGAAAATTACCTGTATAATTACTGATTGGAGCATGGGATGGGCTCTTGAAGTGGCAGAGAAGATGAAAATCCGACGTGCTATCTACTGGCCTGCTGCAGCTGCCATACTATGCTCATTGATCAGTATTCCAAAGCTACTAGGTGATGGAATCATTGACGGCGATGGTGAGATCATCTATCACAAACCTTTTAGTTATTGTGTTGCAATATAGTGAATTGGCGTAAACTGTCTTGTTTTCTGGTAGCAATATGGTTAAACAAATCCAATCTCAGATTATCAAAGGTACTTGTAGTGGTGACAAGTTCCACGTATCAGATCTTCTAGACCTTCAAAGTAGGAATACCAACATTCGATTATTAAAACTTTAATGGTCTTTCTTTTAAGGAACTCCGCTAAATAACCAGATGATTGAGTTGGCACCAACAATGCCTGCAATGGACACTGCAAATTTTGTATGGGCCTGCCTTGGTGACTTTACCACACAGAAAATTATATTTGATCTCATGGTTAAAACCAATGAGGCAGCGAAAATGGCAGACAGGATAATTTCTAACTCGGCTTATGACCTTGAGCCTGGAGCTTTTTCCTTCGCCCCAAACATTCTACCTATAGGACCACTTCTGGCAAGCAATCGGCTAGGAGATCAGTTGGGATACTTCTGGCCAGAAGACTCAACATGTTTGAAGTGGCTAGACCAGCAGCCGCCCAAGTCAGTTGTTTACGTCGCATTTGGTAGCTTTACTGTTTTCGACAAAACACAATTCCAAGAGTTAGCTCAGGGTCTTGAAATATCCAATAGATCATTCTTGTGGGTTGTCAGGCCAGATATTACCACTGAAACCAGCGATGCCTATCCAGAAGGATTTCAAGAGAGAGTAGCCACTCGTGGGAGGATGGTTGGCTGGGCTCCTCAACAGAAAGTCCTTAGTCACCCTTCTATCTCCTGCTTCTTGAGCCACTGTGGTTGGAACTCCACCATGGAGGGTGTAAGCAATGGGGTCCCTTTCTTGTGCTGGCCATATTTTGCTGACCAATTCCTTAATGAGACCTACATTTGTGATGTTTGGAAGGTGGGATTGAAGTTTGACAAAAACAAATGTGGGATCATCACAAGGGAAGAAATAAAGAATAAGGTGGAGACAGTTATCGGTGATGAAAAAATCAAGGTAAGAGCTGCAGAACTCAAAAGATTGGCCACGCAGAATGTTGGAGAAGCTGGTTATTCAAGCGAGAATTTCAAGAACTTCATTGAATGGATTAAGTCATGAACAAGAAGAGGTTTTAAACTTGTCTGTACTCTAATAAGCTCCCGTTTTTCTTTTGATTCCGGCACGAACTTTGGAAAATAAAAGGAAGAAAGAGAACTTGATTGTTAAATACCTTCTTCGGCAAAAACTACAAATTAAGTAAATCGTACACATGCACTCACAAACGTACCCGCAATCGCATCAAACACATAACAAAGCAAACACGAAGAAAGAAAAACAAGATAAGAAACAGAAACTGCATAGATACCAAAAGTAATTAGAATCTCACGAGTGCAGCAGTGCTGCTATTCAGATGTGATTTATACTCAAAGCATCTTCCTTCACGGCTAATGAATAAATTCCACGTTGTATTAATTTTATTTATATAAAAAATTTTATTATTAATAAAAAAAAATTATTTTTAATATTCAATTATATTTGATTAATGAATCTAATTTTGATTAAAATTTGTGAAACAAAAATCTTTAAATATGAAATTATAAAGTTGTTATAATAATAAGATTAATTTTTATTGCATCAAATCATTGTTCCTAAATGTTTTTTGTCAATGTTTTATTAAGACTAAACATTAATTAGAGTTGTTGAGATCGATATATATATATATATATATATATATATATATATATATGTGTGTGTGTGTGTGTGCGCGCGCGCGCGCGCGTGAAAAGAAACATATGAGATATGAGTATTTAATTTTAAATATTTCTCTAGGGAAAAGTATTTTTTACATAAAAATAAGTAATTCTAAAGGACTTAAAATTGGGTTATGACATTAATGTTCATTGAGTTGACACTGTTGATGAACATAAGTTTACAAATAAGTTATTTTATTTATTTATTATTCCTTGAAATTTTGAGAAGCAAAGAATTGCTACTCGTTCTTCTATTGAAGCCGAATACAACGTTTTAGCTTATGGCACTATTAAAGTTTTATATACTCTCCTTGAACTATGACTTTTCTCTGTTTCTATAGCTATATTATGGTGTGATAATTAATGTGTCACCTATATATTTGTGAATTCTATTTTTTATACTCGTACTAAGTATATTGAAGTTCACCATCATTTTGTTCGTGATAAAGTTGCTAAGAAGGAGCTCCAAGTTTGATTTATTTCTTCTACAAATCAACTAGCTAATGTTCTTACTAAACTTATTCCTCATGTGACCTTTGCTCATCTTCGATCCAAGTTTCATGTGAAGTCTCCATCTTCAGCTTGACAGGGTTTATTATGGGAATTACATTTCATATATACTAGGGCTAAGCATTTTTGGTCCGGTTTGGTCCGGTTTTGGACCAAAATAAATAACCAAACTGAATTTATTTTTTTTAAGTTTTTGAACCGAACCGAACCAAAAACCGATTCAAACCTTTTAATTTCGGTTCGGTTTGGTTCGGTTTTTTTCCCTTCCAAACTGGTTCAAACTGAAATTATGATGCTCGAGCTAATTTCAGATTCAATCCACTCCTTCTCCAAGAAATGTTACAAGGCCTACCAATTGCAAACAAATAGAAAGCAATTCCCAACATCATGCATGCACCCAAATCTCATCCTATTGAGGTCACCAAAGATCAGATCGAGTCCATGATTACTGGATTCAACCAGAAGCATTTTCAAAAGCAATTACCAAACATCACCGCAAGGAAAGAATTAAACAGAAGCATGATCTGAGAGATGAACCTACTAAAACTGTCAAGCACCACAAAGTCACAACATTTGGGCCAAGAACATGCAGATCTGAGAGATGAGAGACAGAGATAGAGAGCATGGAAGAGAAGAAGACAGATTTGACTCAAATCATTTGAAATATGAGAGACAGAGATAAAGAGCATGGAAGAGAAGAAGACATATTTGACTCAAATCATTTGAGAGATTAGAGATAGAGAATAGGGAGAGGGGGGCAGCTGATGGAGCATGCAGCTTAAGCAAAGGAGCATGGAGCAGGAGCTTAACAACTAACAAGTAACAATCATGGAGCTTAGCATAAAGAAAAATCAGAAAGGAGAGATGAGGGGGAGATGCAGAGAGCAAAGGGAAGGAGGGATATGTAGAGAGCCAATAGCAAAGGGAGAGGGGGCGGCTGAATATAGGTTAAGGGTTAGAAAACTTTCTATTTATACTTGCTTTTTTTTTAGTGGTGGCCTTTCGGTTCGGTTCGATTCAATCGATTTCAGACTTTGGAAACCAAAACCGAACCGAACCGGAACTTTTTTGTGATTTTTTAATCGGTTAATTCGGTTTTTTTTCAGTTCGGTTTTTTCAGTTTTATCGGTTTATCGGTTTTTTTGCTCACCCCTAATATATACATAGCTTGTATAGTTTTGTGATCTTTTATAGTGTATTGCACCCTTGCACTCTTGTTATTATACACAACCCTAACTATATAAATATAAAAGATGGCTACTAACGTTGGTTAAGCCATCAATTATTCAAAAAAAACATATTTCTCATCTTCTTCAACTATAAAAATCATATTTTATGTTTTTCCATTCATATCTCAGTTCCAATATTGCAAAGAGATTAACAATATTTGAGCTTTTAAAGGCAATTTTTTCCTCAAGATTAATGGTATTGTTACATGTGTGCGAAAGACGAGTAATGGTCGTTGGAGTTGCCACCTGGTTGTTTGGTTCAAAGTCGTTAGGAAAACCCGGGTGTTTAGTCTTATCAAAGATTCAACGGTAAGGGACTGTTTGTGGCTAGGAAAAGTATTAGCACCCCTAGTGCACCATATCTAAGGTAAGTTGTTTTGTGGTTTGATATGGTTTAGAGGTTTTGATGGTTTTATGTTTAGTGGTCTATTTGTAGTTTAGGATTTGAGATTTACTCATATGAATAAATGGCGTTTAAGAATTTGTTATTGACTTATGTACCCAAATAAATTCTTAGGAAAAGGTTCTTCGTAATTTGTGTATTACGGTGAAAATACTCTCAACTAAATTTGGTGAATATTTAGAACAACTCTGAGAATTTTCTAGTCAAACCCTGATATTTCAAATACCAGCCTCACTTATAGGTCCAACGTTTTATACTAGAATTTAATCATTAATTCTCATGAATTAAAAAAATAATGATTTATTAAAATATTGGTCAAATTCTCATGGATTTAATAAATTGATTATTAAATCCTAAAATGCATGCCAAAACATATATATATTTTTTGTTTTTGTATGAAAATATTAAATGATATGATTTTATATATATTTTTGAGAGATTTAGTCATATGGAACACATAAAAAAAAATTATTTCTAGGTTTCTTGAAATAAAACTACCCTTAAAAGTTAAAAGAAGTTTTCCAAGCACATCCTTAAATCCAAAAAAAAACAAAACATAAAGGCAAAATCTGATTTTTTTTATTTTTATTTTTTTCTTTATCTTTTCTTTTTTATCTTTATTATTTATTATTTTTATTTCAGTTGGGTCAACCCGAACGGGTTGATCTTGTCAGAAGGACCCGATCGGGTTGAAACGGCTAGGTTGACTCGATTGGGCTGACCCGACCGAGTCGACACAGAAACAAACCCACAAAAAAACCAAAACCAAAAACAGATCAAAAGTTGCAAATACATAAAAACTTTAAGAATTTTCAATCAAAACGGATCAAAGCATAAAAACCAAAACAAAACAGAAGGACGTTCTTCATCCCTTCACGAAACGTAATTCTCAATCCAGAGCAGATTTCAAACAATAGGAGGGATGGTTCTTTTCATGATCCTACACATATCATACGTGATTTTTGCCAAAATGAATTTTAGTTTGAAACCAAAACTCTATTATTAAAATCCATTAGAACCTATTATTGGTGCAAAAAACTCCTAGATTATTTATCAACGATGATGGGTGAACTTATATGAACTAGAATTTAAACGAAACAAGCTCTGAGACTAGGCAAGATTCAATGGATGAATCTACCTAAACCCAAGAAAACAAATCCAGAATGCCTAGAGAGACAAAATATGCCCAGAACGGCCTTTTTAGGCCTCTAAAGCATGTCCTCCTTATCCCCATATACCACACTATTGGTGGTGAACATGATTGTGGCCAAAGAAACAACAACACAACCCAAAAACTCAAAAAGTGCATTGATTTTCAATCCTAAAAGCTACCAACTCAAAACAGAAAGCAATCTTTAATAGAATGAGCTTCAAATCTAACCATTTTCACTTCAAAAGGTCAAATCAGATACCTAGAAGTAAGGGTTATCCTTACATTAACAGAAAGTGCCCCTCTTCTTTGTTGCCACCTTTGGCATTTATTAAATCAAGGTTCCATGTAATATAATGGCAGAAAAACAATCAACAACATATCAAGGCATTCAAAACTTCATATTGAACGTAAGAAAATGATTCATCAGGTCTTATGGACTCCACTTTCAAGGTTTGAATGTGTATACCTTCTTAGCTAGGAAACTCTGAACACTACCAGAAATCCATGAATATAAACGGAATCATTGACAGATTTTTTTCGTCGGTATTTTGGGGTAATCTTTATCGACCGAATTTTTTCATCACTAACTTCATCAGTATTTACCGACAGAAATATTTCATCGGTATATACCGAGGGAATCCCAGTCACAATACAAGAAATTAAAAAAAAACAAATAGCATGATTATGTGTAAGTATTTACGGATGTTGTTACCAATGGAATTACAATTGGATTCAAACAAGAAAACTCGTATAGTGATGTGTCAGTTATACCAACAGAATTGTCGATGGATTGACAAACATCAAAATTCCATCGGTAAATCAATCTGTAATAGGTAATAAATGACTTGGTCATCGATTCTCCCCTCCCCTCCCTTATTTCTCATTCTTCCTTAAAAAACCTCTTTATAACAAAACAAACAGCCCCTTCATCCCCCCTTCATCTCAACATAACTCATCATTTCTCAACTTTTTCAGTCAGAACAACACTCTATTTGACAATATCTGTGTTCTAATTGAAATTTTATTATGGATTTTCATTTTAAGTAATCTACCATTTTTTTAATTTGAACACAATTTTAAAATGTTAATTTTTTTATTGCATATTTTTATAGTAGTTGTATTTTATTTGAGTGTTTACTTGTTTTATTATTTTTTTCTCAAACAAACTTGTTGTATGGATTTATGATTTTGTACATGTTATGGTTTGTTTTAGATTTTATAAAATTGTATTTGTTTGTAAATTTTTGAAATTTGTGTCAAATTACCAACTTAGGTGTGTTGTGATGAAATAAATAATAGCTTGTTTAACGAGTCTGTTTTATATTTTGTCAATTTTATTGTCGAGTTGTAATTTTTGTAAATGTGTACAAATTTATATGTGTGTAGATAATTGATAATGAATTAAGAGAAGTATTAAAATAGGTTGGATAATCTTGAGCTAAACCAATATTTTTGCAAATTTATTTAGTTAAAGTAGTTAATTAATACTTATTGTCATCATTATTTGATATAGGTTTAATAGAAGTCATGGATAATTATTCATGGATGTATCAAGATTCACCTCAAGGATTGTTGATGATGGATTATTGTAATGGGGTTTAGGGTTTTATTAATTACACAACATCTAATCCAAGAAATATTAGTGGAGGCGGTATTAGGTGTCCATGCAAGAGGTGTAAAAATAAAAAGTTTTCCGGATTTAGATGTTGTAACGATGCATCTTCTACACAAAGAGTTCATAGAGGAATACATGTGTTGGTCTGCACATGAAGAACCATTTGTTCCTCATGAAACCATGGTGAAAGGATGGTTAGGTCAACTTTTAGTGCTAGCAACGTGTATGGAGTTGTAAATGACAATAGTAATCCTTATAGGACTATGATTATGGATGCGATGAGAATGAATCAGAGTCATGCCGGTCAATGTTCAATCATAGATGAAGAATCTAACACAAACGTGACCGGGTTTTTTGATTTTTTGAAAGATTCTAATGAACCATTATGGGATAGTTGCATAAATCATAGTAAATTATCAGTCGTTGCACAGGTGTTTACCATCAAGTCGGATTATGGGTTGAGTAAGGCCGGTTATGACAGAATTATCAAATGGACGAAAAGCATTTACCTGAAGGGAATAGACTGAAAGAGAACTTTTATACTACTAAGTCCATGATGAAACCCCTCGATCTAAGATACTAAAAAATTGACATGTGTACAAACTTCTGCATGATGTTGAGTTCACCGAGTATAGGACATGTGGGCATTCCTATTATAAACCTAAAACTAGCATGGAAAAACTCTTGTAGCACAAAAAAACTTAGATACTTCCTAATCACACCTAGACTACCTAGGTTATTCAGGTCACCAAAGACTACTGAGCACATGACATGACACCAAACATATGATGCGGTGGATGGAGTGATGGTGCATCCTTCCGACAGTGATGCATGGAAACACTTTAACAGTGTGCATCCTCACTTTTCAGCTGAATCAATGAACGTACATCTTAGGTTGGATTCAATCCATTAGGGTCATTTGTTGCTCCTTATTCTTGTTGTCCGATTATACTCACAATTTATAATTTGCCAACGGGGATATGTATGAGGCCAGATGATTAGTACTTAAATGTACATTTTTATCAAGGTTTTATATCATCATTTTGCACTTGAAGTATTAATAACTCCTTAACTAGAGCATGTTTTATAATAACAAGTCTGATAATATAAGATACCTTTAATTTATGGTAAATGTTTATTTAAATGCAGGCCTATCACATAAATCAAAGGATTGATTGATGAGTTTAACTACTGAAATTGAGAAGACAAAGAGAGGGCTAAGCTTAGAAAAGAGATGCTGGTTGAATTCAAATTGGAACACCATTCAGTTATTGGATCATAACTAGAGTTATATAACTTGGATTTAGGTATGGTTTATATGGATAGAAAGTTAAGACATATGCCTAAAACTTTCATGAAGAGTCCAAGATTCAAAATGACCTTTTTCAAGTTCAAATTATAGCAACAACAGAGAAGTCAGAATATGTCCTGCGGCCCATACATTGTTTAGTGTTCAATCCATATGTTGAGTTCTAGAAGTCCAAATGATCTCATTCTTGTTCTTGCTCTCTTTTTTATATTTTTGTAACGCTTAAGTTTTTCTTTCATTAATCTATTATTTATGCCTTTCATTTCCTTTACTATATTCATATAATCATGTTCTCCTCTTGTTTATTTATGTTTCTCTTCTTCATAATGTTCAGCTAAGTTTATTATGTCAAGGTGAAAAGGTTACACTAATGGTGCAAGAATAAGTATAGTATAAACTCAACATGGACTTTAATGTTTGATACTAATATGTTTTGTATTTATTATCTTACTCACTCTTAATACCTTACTTGTTAAATGGTTAATCTAGATTTGTGTTGAACAACCCTTGGTACAACAAATACTTGGCACTTTCATAGCCCAACTGTATGGTATAACCGACACCTGTGCTATGAAAGGAACTTGATTTGTTTTTAACATAAGTTATCACCATGAATACTTGACCACATTTACAAGTATTGGCATTACTCAAATAAGATAATTAATATAATCATGTTAATAAT
>Ga0325401_1001813_pt1 | contig 18443 bp, 6 predicted proteins | sample PopdelMetagenome_FD_205666 | JGI IMG/M metagenome (GOLD analysis project Ga0325401, IMG submission 205666) | Populus deltoides microbial communities from Bellville, Georgia, United States - Xylem-PdKOR-R2 | ecosystem: Host-associated > Plants > Phyllosphere > Stem > Wood/Secondary xylem | place... | reverse complement strand
TTGCAATTCCATATGAAAAACTATCACGTTTTGCAAATGCTGGTATTTTTTTTGTAATCCATAAATGATATGGGAGTATATTAAAAATAGATAATAAACTAATAATCTTAATTAATTATTTTTAAAAAAATATATAATTGACAAACGATATAGTATATAAAAATCTTTTCTTTGGTTATTCAAATGCTCGTTAATAAATACAATCAAAGTGTTTATTTTTTTAAGTATTCTTTAACTATATTAAAATAATATTATTATTATTATTTTTTAAAAATTTATTTTTGATTTTGAAACATCAAACCAATATAAATTTTTTTAAAAAAAAATTAACATGGAGGAAAAAAAAAAAAAACGTTGGAAGACGCAGCGATGAGGAGGGACAGAGTACTGGTTGTAAACCATTGGCTGATAGTACAAAGCAGAGAAAAGTCCTGAGCTTAGCCTGAAAGGTGGATCCCTCGTATCAACCCACTGTCGTTTCATTCTTAGTTTTTTCTGCTGGGGGGCCATTCTCTTCTTCTTCTTTTTCCCGGTAGCCTAACACTGTCCATCAACCATTCACGACGCCTCTCGAGAGAGAAAAAAATCTTTTTATCCTCATGGAGTTTATTTATTTTAGTTTTATTTTTTAAGAAATTATTGTTTATATATTAGGTAAACTTAATTTCTAATGTGTAATAAAAAAAAAATCAATTCTCATACAAATCCGTTGAAAAGCTTTTAGTGGTTATTGTTTCTAATAATTCTCCTTCCAATCACTAATTATTAAATATTAAAGATAATTCAGATTTGCATTCCTAATTTTATATTTTAAGAGTTAAACGAACTATGCTTGTAAATGATTTTATGTTTTAAGAGTCGAGGGTTTTTTAGTGGTTATTATCTCTAAGAGTTCTTGTCAAGCTTTGTACAAATCGGCGACGCATGCATTTATCAACGGCGAAGCCTCGTGAAGACTGGAAGAGTAGACCTGGCAATCGAGCCGGGTTGGTTAGTTGGGTGGGTCACATCATCTCGGGTTCATGTTGCTTTGGGTCTGGGTTATATTTAATTAGGTTTGGATTACTAATTAATCATCATGCTCGGATGGATTCAAATCAAAACAGTGTCGGCCGGAGTTTAAGGTTATTTTGGCAATGATTTAGGGTAATCATTTAAAGAATATAGTAATTGACCTTATAAATAATACATAAAGGTCTTATATAAAACTACCCTTATTTTAAAAATAAAGTATTTTAATATGATAATGACTCAGATTTATTCATTTATAAATAATTCAGAAACGTATAAATAAATATGTTTAAGAAAGTAGAGGATATCAACATGCTTGGATTCATACACTGCAGCGGAGGATGGTCCCAAGCCGCAGCTCATCCCGTAAACAAAAAAAAATAAAAGCAACCAAGAATTGATTGTCACCTACCGACCACTGCATAGCGATCCATTAAAGTAAAGCAGCAAATAAAATTCGTAAGGGAAAGCGTAGGAGAGGTCCACATCAACTGGGCCCGTGGCCCAATGTTTTAGGAGCCTCATAACACGAAGCATCTGCAGGTACGAACCACAATCTTAATTAGGCAAGCACGTCCCATGTCTTCCACGTAGATGGGGCGACGATGTCCGCTATAACCACCACTTTCAAACCCGATCGAGTCTCAAGATGCCGAACCCCTCCTCCTCCTCCTCCTCCTCCTCCTAATCAAGAGATAAAATCCAATCATCCACAAATACCAAAGAATTTAGGGCAAACCATTTCTCAATTGGATCCTCTTTCTCTACACCTTCACTCCATCAATATTGGAGATGATGTTGAACTATACACTTGCCACTCGTGTTTATAATTGACCTCAATTTTCTTAAGCCTTGTACGCAAAATTACTTTATTTTTCCTCTCATCCAGAACACCCAATAACATTCACTGTACATATTCTAAAAGAAGGAAATAGTTTTTCTACTACACTGAAAAGAAATTTAAATTTTACATATTTGATTAACATATATGATTTTTATTATGTATAAATATCAAGTTTTTTTATTCATAATTATATATTTTTTCTTGTTGGGAAAAATACATTAATAATATTTACACATTAATTCATTTGTGTTAGAAAAAAATTATTTCACTTGGAGATAAACTAGTTGAAAAACACGTTAACAAATGACTAGCAGGTGCACTATTTCATGTTATCTCCAATGAGTTTAGGAGAATTAATTAAGCAGTGGATCGAGGAAATTAAGATGTATAATTGAGGGATATTTCAATATCATCCAATGGATAAAATTGGTAGTTGGAAGACTAAATCTAGAAACCACTCATAGTCGGGGGACTAAAAGGAGGTTTGCCCTAGAATGTATTTACGAGTATATTCAACATTGATAACTAAGAAAAGAGTATATTATTGAATATATATATATATATATAGCGGAGAGAACTGAGAACAAAAGGAGCATCTAAATTACACCACCATGGTCACGCCCCCATGTGCAATCCTTCTGTAAAGAAATGGAAAAAAATATATTTAGGAAAGTACTGAAGTGACGTTGTTGGGGACATCTTAAGCCAGCTAGAGTGGAAATGAACCAATCGGTAATGAGGAATTTCGAGACACATACTATGGTTGGTAGTTAGGGATGCATGAAGGTGCCAGCGCCCAGTTAGCCCCATGGAGGAGTCTCAAACGGAGTGCAGAGAGGAGAGAGAGAGAGAGGAGATGGAGAAGGGGAGAGAGAGAGTAGGACCTTAATGGTCATTCATGTTCAAGGGTAGAAAAGAGGAAGGGAGGGGAGGACACTTTCCTGGTGATTGATGATCAAATGTGTCCCTGTTTAAGTGTACCCCACATATCTCAGTATCATACTGTCCTCAACCACAGAGCCTTAGATGCCTATTCCATCTCTCCATGATTGAAAGTCATTTTCACTCCTCTGTTTGCTAAAGGAGCTTACATCATCAAAAGCTCAATCCCTTCCCCACCCAAGTGGCGCAATTATATATATATATATATATAAAGCGTACTTGTGTAAATACAAAGCTACACACACACACACACACATATATATGCGTGTGTGTGGGATACTGAGCCTCCGATGATTATGCTAATCAATATAATTGTCAACATTATGACAAACTAGCTAGGAACCCATTTTGCATGCTAATCTATTGATTATATCTTTTGTCCTTTTCTATTAGGGACTTATTTCTAGATTCCTGTCATTGTTAAATACTTGCAGGTCGGGTGCATATTGATGATTGATGATACTATTATTCGATCCATTTCGGCTATGAGATGGGAATTTTTTACCTCGAGAGTCGTCTTTTCAGAATAAAACACACTAAATATAAAGGTTGATTGAGCAGTATTTATAAACTTATTATGAAAAAATAACGGCAGACATTTTCTGTGTGGACTAAGGAGGCTGGCTATGATAAAAATAAAATAAAAATATATATATAACATTTTTCAATGCTAATAACTAAACATTTTTCAATGCTAATAACTAAGACTTCTGGATTACGTTGTCATAAAAACAGTTGATCCCCCAGTTTTCAAAACAAAAAGGAAATCACTAAGCTGATCACGTGGCAAAACAAGATCACTTTCTTGAAGTGCAACTAATTAATTTGTTTTATTTTTTTGGAGGGTATAAATTAGTGAAGGGGCCGCAATATGATAAAATTAAAATCGATCACTATATATATATAGTCCTAAATGATAGATCAACAAATAAATAAAAAAAAAAGCAATTAACTTCAGAAACTTGAAAAGCAAAACGAAGACCACAGAGATGGAGCATTCGGCCAGCTGTGCGTAACCTAATGGAGCAAAAAAGAAAACCAACGATGTTAACAGAGATAAAGTTAGGAAAATGTTGCACATGAAGACTATATATATATATATATATATAGTAAACTCCTCCAGTACTGAAGTAAAATTCGAGTCACAATAACTCTACTTTCCTTAATAGTAACACATCAATTGTATAAATATCGATCGAGATCCAGCAAAAGAAGTGGAAAATTAATTCATACAAGGAATTTACTATTTATGAATGCATCTCATCATCAATTCATTGAATGGTTTGTTTCTTCATTAATTGTTTATTTGTTTTCACGCGTTTTCGCAAGAAAAGATGACAAAATGAAAGTGTGCAAGGAAGCCTTGTGATCATCAGCTAGCGATGGTGGAGAGTGGACCCTCATCAAGATCGTCCAATAGATGGACAATGTCTTGGTGGGTGATCATCAAACTAGATCAATCACTTTCTATTTGACCAACGGTGGTGAAATCAAGCCTCTTTCTCTGACCTTTTTGGGTGAGCACGAAATGTGTGCACAGTTTTTGTCCACTCTAGTTCCATTAAAACAGCTTGGGATTGAAAAGGCAGCTTCAATACATTTGATGCTAACTTTTCGTTACTTGCATTCAACAAGTACGTTCTCTTGGGGCCTTTTTTCCTGCACTCATGACATGTAAAGCCTTGGTGCATTGTCATTTTTCAAAGGAATAGTTTTACTGTAAAGAAAAGGATGTATATGTGTGGATTGGTTGGGGAAGATGACTGCAACAGGCTATATATATATATATAGCCTCTTCTTCTCCTTTACCTTGTTTTTGTCTTTTGGTCTTGGAGAGGGCTAGAGATATATATACACACAGCAGGTTTATCAGGGCTAGCTAGATCATGGCCAGAACGCCCCCATGTGATGCCTTGGAGTTTTTCTCTCTATGGAAAACTAGAATTTAGTTTTGTGAAACATTTGACCGAACTTCCCTCCCCTCAGCATTAAATCGACTGTCTGACACTCGTCTTTCCTTCAGTAGCAGCGTGCTTGGTTTGAATTGAGAATGATATATAGGTGAAAAGCATATTTATCGATTCTGGTCTTAGTTTTATTCTTGGATTTATTAGATTAACTCAAAATTAATAATACTAGTTTAATTATTTTAATAAAATAATCTTGTTTTGAACAAATTATTTTCTAAAAATTATTGGAATTAATTTAGTTGAGATTTATCACGGTTTAACTAGTCATCTAAAATAATAAAGTTTAATTGAATCATTATGGTTTGATAAAGTCAATTTTAAGATTAATTTGAATTAAAACTTGGTAGGATGAAAACTGTGAAAACTGTTTTTTTTTTTTTGTAAAATTCATCTAATTTTCTTTCCCTTTTTGTAGTTGTCGAATATTTTCTTCTCATTTTTACTCCTTCCAAACAAGTGGGTTTCCTTTTTTCTCATTCCTAGCAACTACTTTCTTTCTTTCTTCGTATTTTCTTTCCCCACTCTCTCCTCTACAAAAAAAAAAAAAAAACTTTATTATGTCTAACATATAAGAAGATGGTTTTTAAAATAAAAAATAAATAAATTTAGTAAATAAAAGGTAAAGGTTCTAACCAAAGAAGCCTTGATGAAAGATGTTCTAAAAAAAAACCGTTCCTGTTTTTTTTTCCCTCTCTTTATATATATATATATATATATATATATATATATATATATAAAAGAGGGATTATTTAAAATATTATGTCTTTTGAATGTGGTATTATTTTTTCTTTATACTTTAAAAAATTTAATTTTACATCTTAATCTTAATAATGTAAGACTTACGTACGGATTAAGACCAAGAGTAAGGCAAGCCCTTTTTACCAGTAGATCTAATCAAATCCAAACTCTCCACAATATTGCAAGCCTTAACTCCATCTTCTCCTTTGTCTCATGTCTCTTTCCATGCCTTAAAACATGCAAATAAAAACCAAAACCGATGAAAAAATAGTTCAATATTATAATCTTTCTCTTCATCAAGCTGATGCTCAGTCTAATTTAAGTTAAGGTTTCTAATTAAGTTGAAGAGAGCGAGAGAGGGGAAAGGGATTTTGGTTTCAGAGAGGGAAGGGGATAATTGTGTTTATGTCTAATATAAAACAAGGCATTTTATTTACTTTTATTTTTATCAAGATTTAATTAAATCTGATAAAAAGTGTGATTGTTTTTTTTTTTTTAAAAAAAGAGGGAAAATATTACAACGCTCAAAATACACAATGCTTTTAGTGTATATACATTTATTTACTCACAATTTAGCTATGTCTCGATCGATCCAGTGGATCATCATGGCAAGCTGGAAGGCATTATTTATCATATACATGTGTTCAATAGAACTATCATTTTCTTTTCTTATCCATCAACGTGCACTTGGTTACAGTTAGTGAGGACTGGCTCGACATGGTATCCAGCCCCTACATAGCTTGCCACCCACTTTATCTGCCTAACTTGTGCCCTTTTCTACTATTTAATGTTGCTCTTGTAAGAAAAAAACGCAGATAATCCAAGGAACTTCGAGAATGCACCCTTCTTGTTTTTCCTCCTTTTCCTTTTAAAAAAAGATATATATTGCTGCCTGGTGGTCAAAAATTATATAGCAACCAGTTCAATTAGTCAAATTCGAGCTCCGTAATTATTAATATGATGGCCACTAGAGATTTACATGGTCATTAACTTCAGGACCCGTGAAATTAGTCGAGATGCGCGCAAGCTGACCCGAATATCCACGTTAATAAAAAAAGCAGTTCAATGTTTCCAGACTATCATTACGAATTCTTCCTTCTTTTTCTTGTTCTTTTTTGTTGGAATCGTTTTATAGCTTACCGTACCATTGCTAATAACATTGATTTTTCCTTATTATATGATATTGGACTTTTATAATTGGTTGATTTCTGATACAAATTACATGATGATTGGTAAAGGGAATACAGCTGAGGTGAGTATTAGCTCTTGAAATAAAACAAACAAAAGAAATCTTGTCACAACTAAAGAGAAAAATATATGTGAAGGGGGAGGGATTATACTTATTTTATTGCTTTGAGATATAATTAAGGTTTAGTAATGTGTGTCTCTCGAGGGGACAGCCTAGCAATTAATCAAGATCTTAGATTTTTATTTGAATGCTTTAAATTAAAATACCAAGGACATATGGGATGAGCTTTAAGAATAAAGGTGCACGACTCCATTATTTAACCTATGATCATTGGGCCATGGTTGAGAAGAAAATAAGTAGTGGTGTTTGCTGTATAAAATGTAATCTTGTTTTATCACTGTGTTTGTCCCAATTATCTAAATGAAACTACTTCTATATTAATAATTTATACAGAAATATTTTGTATTTATGAGATTAGCTCAATTGAAGCCAATGGTTAATTAATCTTGAAATTAATGGATTGGATCTTGATTTCCATAATGTTACAATAAATGATTACCTTAATTACTCCTGCACCTATAATATATAATAGTATGAATCCTGACGCTGGTATTGCAATGTTCTTCGTAATATTTCTTATTGATTCCTTGCCAGGATATCCTCTCAATTTAGGCTCTTGATGGCTAACTTCCCTTCCAAATCCTCACGTCTTCTTCGTTTTCACGAGCCTCTCCCAAATCTTATAGCTCAAGTCTTTTTATCACTGCATTTGCAGCTTCATATCATTGGCTTGCATGTGTTTTAGACGACCGAAGGACGTTGTAATATATCTTCAGCCATTAACAAGCTCGAATTAAAGACAGCGTGGTTGATAATAACAAATCTATCTCTCCTTGTTTATCTTATGAATAAGGTGGACGTCAAATATTATTCTACATTTTAGAACGTCCGAGGAACTACGTACAGAATACCCACGTTGGAAAATGTAGGTTCGCAATTATAAGCCCGTGGAAAAGGTAGAAAACAAAATGTTTGATTTAGAAGATGGATAAGAATTTGATCGCTTCAAGGAACACTGAAGTTTAGATCTTTGGAAATCACCCAAGGATCAGTAGTGACCTACCATTTATAGCAAAAGATGGACATTTAATTAATTTATAGCTGTTGTTTCTGTTTCCTTAAGACAAAAAAGGCAATCTAATCCTGCTCTGTTTTTCGTGTCATGATGATAAATATATACTAAATAATATCAAACATTCCAAATTCTCCCATTCTTCAATCACTCACACAGACACAGAGAGAGAGAGAGAGAGAGAGAGAGATTTGCCTGCTGATGGGTATGCACTATTAGATATTGTTGGATGCCATAGTAATATTATTGCCTTATCATAATCCATCATCCTTGCATATATACATGCACATAAACAATTAATTCTCTTGGTCTTTTCTTACATTGAAGGATTATTATAATACGGAATAAGGGATAGGATAGGAGAGGATGGGAAGAGCAGAGATTTCACAACCTTAATGGGGAGAAAAGGATGGGGCAAGCAACAACTGCTATGTGTCTTGATCAAGACTCTTGTGCCATTCTTTCCTCCCATACCACCAACTTCTCCAACTCCATGTCCATAAGAAATTCTTGGAGCTGTCATTGAAAAAGGAACAAAGAGCCACATATATATATATATATATATATGGCCAGTACTGGCTATAGCTATACCCTAGCCCCAGCTTGCAAGAACCATCACCACAACATCAATCAGAATAATAATAAAAATTAAGTCCTATTTTACACATCTCATTTACCTTGAAGCTCCAACAGGCTCGCCTTTTGCTTACGTCACCACAGGTAGCTAGGTGTCAAAACCCATTTATAGCCCACAGAGGGTTGCCTTCAAAACAAGAAGCCAAACTGAAATTTATGTCTGTCACTATCACAAAATAAATTGCGAGTTGGTTGGCATTTAATTGCTGAGTTATACAGTGAATTATGGATAGATTACATTTACATTATATAAGCAATGAGTGAAAGGACATTTTCTTGTTAGCAGTCGGTCAAAAAGAAATTGTAATGACCTGTCAAACTTTCTCCTTGGTGTCAGGCAGAGGAAATGAAAGCACTGAAAACTCCTTTTATTGTCTCTGTGTTCAGCTAATTAATTAGCTTGCACACAGAGCATCACAGGGCGAATTAACCATTTCCTTTTCCAGCTGATAGAATAATGAGAGATCTAGCGCACGAGAAGCTTGATTTTTGGCATCTATGCTAATTAAATCTTGTCTGTCTATGATTAAGTTAATTACTTTAGTACTGATGCATTCCCACGGCCCTCGTAACATACAGCAGCAGCGTTATGTCAAATACCAGTAGTGCTTCAGAATTACCCCTTAATAGTGTATATGCAATATTACCACGTGATGCCGTGTTCTTTATTTTCACAAGACCATAAATATTATCGCCATGGCCCCTCTGCAAGTACCGACAGGCATTTTCACAAGTTGCATTGCATCCATGTATATGTCTACACTATCATATGCATAGAGAAAAACCAGTACTCCACAAATTTAAGAATCATGTGCTTATACATTGTGCTTTCTAGCTAGCTCGCTCTTCCCATGGTGGGGTCAAGAATTTCACAATCTAGTTTTTGAAATAATTTTATATATTATACAATATATATTTAGCCAGCCCGGGCATCCATCAGAGCGAGCCATGCTCTTCATATGCGCCAGCAAACACCACAATATTGCAGTAACAGCGATGTTTGGATTACTATAGAAAACTAGACATTAATTAGTGTTTTTTAATGGTTCTAAAGGAAATGCTTTAAAATCAATCAAAACTATAGAAGATTAAAATATATACCACGAGTATGGCTTAAAATATCTTTTCTTTTTATAAGCGTAGATGCCAAATTAAGGACAACGGAATTAACCACAAAGCCAAAAATGGAAATTGAAACATTTTTTCTTTTCTTTTTTGAATTTGATAGATATTAATTTTAGTATTTCTTTCTTTAAAATGTCTTTTATTCTTTTTTTTTCCCCTCAGAAGTCAAATTTATCTAAGAGTTCAAAAACAAGTCGATAAATCAACAACTTAAATCAATTTATGCATAAGCTTTCACGTGCAAAAAAGAATGGTAGCTAGGCATTGTGGCTAGGCTTGTTGAAAAAATAAATTATACATTGAAAAAACAACCACATCTCACCACATTTCTATCTCAAACACTCTCCTGTCGCTAAATAAATTCATTCATTGTGGCTAGGCTTGTTGAAAACCACACAAATTACAAACCATCTCGTACATTTAAATCCACCAAGGTACTACACACAAATCAAACCGTTGTGAAGAATTAATAGTAATTTTCTTTCTTTTTTGTAGAAAGAAAAGAAAAGGTGTATGTAAACCTCTACCTCAATGTTCTGACAGCCATACCTTACTGTGTCATAAAGGTAGAAAGCAAGGAAATAAACAGAGACAATGTCACTTTGGGAGTTTGGGGTTTGAAGAGAAAGGTACGGGTGCTTGTTAGTGAGAGAAATGAAAGTAACTAGCTACTCATGATGTAGTGGTGTAAGAACAAGGATATCATAATAAGGTTAGGTCTTGCTGATATTTCCTGCTGGATCGTAATTGAGATGGGAGTAGAGAATCATAAATTGAAATGAAAAGGTTGCTGGTTTTGAATGGAGGGCTGATTCATAAATTGATAAAGAGCACCGTTGGGAACTGGGAATGCAAAAGGGTGGGCCTTAGGAAATCATTTTGGTAAAATTTTAAAGCATGATTAATTACAGTATCGCAGGGGGAGAGAGAGAGGTATAAAAGTGAGATTTTCTTGTTGGGGGGCTTATATAAAGGAGGATGGATGTTGGGTTTGCCTCCTTCTCAAGATAGAGCAGGGAAATAAAGGAAAAGAAGAGAGAGAGAGAGAGAGACTCCAAGTCTATAATTGTGGGGATTTGATCATCATGGAAGAACATCTAAGCCCATTAGCTGTGACTCATCTTCTTCAGCACACCCTGAGAAGCTTATGCGTTCATGAGAACTCTCAATGGGTTTATGCTGTGTTTTGGAGGATCTTGCCTAGGAATTACCCACCACCCAAGTAAGGAGAGATATATTAACCTTCCAAATAAAAAATAAAAAAATTTCATAGACGATTAAAATGCCTAGCTTGATGTTATTGCTTAGTATTTTGATATTTATTTTTCTGTGTGTAGATGGGATGGTCAAGGAGCTTATGACAGATCAAGAGGGAATAGAAGGAACTGGTATTTCCTTCTGGTTTCGATCGTGGATATGTTCAAAAATTAAATTTTCATGCATAATGATCATTCAAGCTATACGATCATGATCTTGTGAACATATTGTATATGTGTGTCAGGATATTGGTTTGGGAAGATGGTTTCTGCAACTTTGCTGCATCAACAGCTGAGATCAACTCTGGGGACTGTCCAAGCTCATCAGTTTATGCTAACTGTGAGTTTCAACACTATCAAGGACTGCAACCAGAGCTCTTTTTCAAGATGTCCCATGAAATCTACAACTATGGAGAAGGGTAAGTGCTACTAATGAAGGATAATTACACATGACCAAATAGTAAGAAATTTAATAACCAGGTCCCTTTAATAGATTGGTTTCAACTTGGACCTACATATTTAAAAGAAAGGTTGCAAGTTGATTTAGTTCTATATTATTGACAGATTGATAGGAAAAGTAGCTGCAGATCACAGTCATAAGTGGATATACAAAGAACCAAATGATCAAGAAATCAACTTCCTGTCAGCATGGCACAACACAGCAGACTCGGTAAGAAGATCTCTAGCACATGCTTAATCAATTGAATAATGGTAACAGTAGCAGCAGCAGTAGTTTCTGTGATTTCAGGCTAAATTTTCTCGCAAATTTGTTCTCTTATGCTCCTTGACAGCAACCTAGGACATGGGAAGCCCAGTTCCAGTCTGGTATAAAGGTGCGCAAATATAATATAACGAATCATTTCTAAAACCACAAAATAAACGGATTTTAAATAGATCTAGCTACTTCTTGGTTTGAATAATATTTGTATATTTTTGCAGACCATAGCCCTGATTGCTGTTAGAGAAGGTGTTGTTCAACTAGGAGCTGTTCACAAGGTTTCCTCTCTCTCTCGAGTAGCTTTCATTACTCACTCCATCACACACCCTATATGATAAAGGACAGTACTTGTTTGTCTACTCGTATTTATTTATTGGCCTTTCTAATAATTTTAATGGCATTAAAGGTAATTGAAGACCTGAGCTATGTAGTTCTACTGAGAAAGAAATTCAGCTACATAGAAAGCATTCCTGGTGTGCTCTTGCCACACCCATCATCTTCTGCATACCCTTATAAGGTGGATGGTTATGGCACGGTATCAGACACATGGCACTACCAAGGAAGTAACATTGCACCCCAAAGTCCAACAGAGTTTTATGACCACTTCAATCAAGTACCATTTAAGATAACTCCATCTATGAGCAGCCTTGAAGCTCTACTCTCCAAGCTCCCATCAGTGGTGCCGCCACCACAACCAGCTGCAGCTCATCATCAAGCCGCAGGCTACTGTGACTCACAGTCCCACTATGTATCATCTATCCAAAGGGGAATCGAGAAAGTGGCCAAGGAGGAGATTGATGAAGAGTATACTAGGGCTGATCAACAGGATGTAGGTGAGAGTAGCAGTTCATTGTCAGCTGCAGATTATCGCAAGCAGCAGTTTCAACAATTCCAGGATTTGAATGTTAATGTCAGGAATACTAGTGGGTATTTTGAGTGACAAGCAGTGGAGTACTAGGTTGTTAGGGATATCATATCATCATATCAGGGATTTGATCATTTCTAAGATCTAACGTTGTCAGCTAGCTAGCTTTTTATTTCCAGTCTCATTGGTGTTTCTACTTTATAGTGAGTTTTTCATTAGCTAGGATATTGTTCAAAGTGGAGGAGGCTATTGTAGGCCTAGATTTCCTAGCTAGATTCCTAGTATATCTTAGTGAGTTTTATACCATATGACCGAACTATATGCTTAATTATCCACATCTAGAGTTATTGAAGGCGCTAGCTGTTTCGTTCTGTGGTTGAGTCAGCTCTGTTACGTTATTTGCAAGTAGAGAGAGAGAGAGAGAGCATGGTCATCACCTCAGAAGGAAGCCATACAAGTAAAATGAACACAACTTTATTGTCATTGTCGAGCACAAAACTAATAAGAAGTTGAATGTTGAAAGTGACGACTGCAAAAATACTGAAAGCTATGTTTAGTATATCATTAATAAACAATAACATAAACGCATGCTACTACAGCCCCAGTCAATCATCATATACAAATTTAATTGATGAGCGTCAAATTCACTAAACCTTAGCCTTTCACTCATTTTCTCTTCTCTCTTTCGTGTGTAATAAATTCTATTAAGTTTTTTCTTTCATGAATTTTAGTTACCATGACTTCAGTCGCTCTGACGTTCCAGCATGACTATAAAAGTAGGCCTTTCGATTTTTGCTCTCTTTCTTCTTCTTCTCAAAGGGTAAAAAATGAAATGTCTTGCATACACAACTACCTCATACATCTAAAAATAAGCTTGCATCAGTTTTATGGAATGGACCAAATTTAGATTGATTTTGTGGGCGGGACCATAAAATATAGAATTGTAGCCAATCAATTTATAAATGATGGCACCACTTTATTTATATATAAAAAAAGACACATCATGTAAATTTTCAATAATTTAAGTTTGGCTTAGAGGCATCGATTAACATCTTTGCTCGTCAATCTCCGCAACTACAAAGAACGCCAATAAATAGACTAGAGACGATGTCCAAAATGCTACTAGCTGACTGATCGAGCTGCAATGGTCGAGGTTAGCCTATCAAAACCAGCGATGTACAGATAATGATTCCAAGCACAGAAACTGGGGTAAGGAAATGGGAATTTCCAAGGAGTATGAAGCCTAGAGATGAAAATATAGCATGGCTTCTCTCGTCGTCACGAAGGCCCATTAAAGACGCAAGTGAGGAAAACAAATTTCAAGATAGCATCGTCGTTGCTTTTCCCATTTGCTACGTGTGCAATGAAAACATTCATAGAAAAAGTTAACCTTCCTGCTATAATGACCCAACCGATACTAAATCCATGTATCCTAAAGAAGTAACTATTCCCAGGGTGCTGGATGAAGAACTCTTACTAGCTAGGACATGAAACCTGTGAGCATAGAAACTGAATCATTGTGAGAAGATGGCAAAAGCCTGGAGGCATTTTCCCTTTCCTCGACTTGCAGCGTAAAATTTGGGCAATGTGCGTGCACACTCAATATATACACATTAAAATATTTTCTAAACTTTTCCATTTGATGGGGATATCAACCTAATAAGTAGCTGTTGCTCGCAAGCAAAATGTAAATCATGGTACAACAACACCGGAAATAATCGCTTTGAATAATCATCTCAATGCACGTGACTAGCGGAAATCTGCAACTGCATCCTTGAAGAGTTTGAGTAGGCTCTCAATGCTCATCACTGAATGGTCAGCGTTATCTCTCACCCGCACACTCACCTGCAAACAGCAAAGGATAATAACAGTTATATTTTTCATTGCCGAAAAGAAGAGAAATTATCCAAAGATAGGGGACTTTTTGGACCACACTGATATAATGTTTTTGTTATAGTTTTTGACACAACCAGCCTAGGAAAAAGAGGTTCCTGGAGCATAATCTTCAAAATCATACTAATATTTGGTGATTCCTGATGGAAAGTAAGTGATCTCCATAGATTTGAGAATCCACAACTTATTTTCACTCGCATGTATCTATGCCAAGCAAAATACTCAGCATCCTTATAAAAGGCAGCTGACCGCGAATTGTTAAATCAAGAAGTCATGTATATATTAGTTCATTTAATAGATCATCTGTATTACCTGTCCAGTTTTCGCTTCCTCTTCACCCACAACCAGTATATAATTGTACTGTGCCAACTGAGCTTCTCGTACCTGAATGAAGGGCAAAAAAATCACTAAACAAACCCAATTGTGTAGCATCCATTTTCAAACTAATTAGCATCACAAGACCACGACTGAGCCCGAATAAGTCGCTGGAATCCAGGAAGGGCATTTATAACAAAGCATATGTTATTTATTTTACATGAGAAACAAAAATAAAAAGATGCAGGATCAATTTGCAGGATGCTAATTTGACGTCAAGGATGTGAGTTGTAAAAGCACCTTTTTCTGGATCTTTCTGTCAGTTGTGTCCGCATCAACAAAATAGCCAGCTTCATGAATCTGATCCTGCACCTATAAAATGTAAAAAGAAAATGCATTGGTTTGTGTTCAGTGCTGGGTATAGAGTCAAAATATGAAAAATAACACACCCAAAAAGCTTTCACACTGCATCTGTTTCGCAATAAAAACAAGATAATCCAAAACTAAAAAGGACACAATATTCCACTATTCCAGCAAGAATTGAACTAGTGAATCCCTTTCAAAAACATTGCTCCGTAATACACTTGAAAACCATTGCTGCATGACACGAGTGAAATATATTGAGAATAAGCAACTGAAACTAACCCCTCAACACCCCCTCCCGAAAAAAGAAAAAAAAAGAGCAGAGTGCAATAGAATAAATAAATAAGAGAAATTTAGACCATCTTATCATGTACATAGCATATACTGATATAACAAAAGAAACACTTGCCATCAACTTAACGCATGAAGCAAGGGCAGGCTGAGCATATTACTAGACCATAAAGGACATCATGTCAATGAAACCCCATCACCCTGTGAGCAGTGCTACGCCAATCAAGATGTAGATGAAATTGCAAAGTAGAATTCAAGAATGTTGACAAGGAAGATTTTATGTGATACCCTAATAAGAAGTTCATTATCTAGGGGTTGAAAAGCATGCAGCAAACCAACCAACCTGTAATGCATAAGACTGAGATTTCTCAGACACAGGGCAGACAATAGCTTGACGAGGACTAAGCCAGAAGGGCCACTTCCCCTTGTAATGTTCTAATAGTACAGCAAACATACGCTCAACGGAACCTAGGATCGCTCTGTGTATCATAACAGGTGTTTCACTCTTGGCTTCATCCTCTGCTGAATATTCCAACTTAAAACGATCTGGAAGCTGGAAGTCAAGCTGCAAAGAGAGGCATTGATTAATTACATGACAATCCTGCATTACTGTAAAAAGCCCAAGAGGCAGAAAATAAAATAAAATTCAACAATCTAAACCTGCAATGTAGCACACTGAAATTTCCTCTTCAATGCATCAGATACACTGATATCTATCTTTGGTCCATAAAATGCACCATCACCTTCATTAAACTGTAGGGCATGAACCAAAATATCACATCAGGAGACAGATTACAAAAGAGAAAAGGAAATGCGTAATAAGAAAAGTTACCAGTCATTTTCTAGACATCCAATTGGCTGAACTTTCAGTGATAAAAATCGAAATATGAAGACAGACCACAAATCCTTTAGAAATCAAACCACTTTCCGTTGTTCACTATATTTTTCTAGACTTCAGAAAATTGGCCTAGCTTTCATATGATTCAACGCCTCTCATCCAATTGATGAAGCCTAGGCACAGTTAATTATGGTGCAAACCAGACTCTACACTCTGCAATGAAAACTAAAAAGAAGCTTCAAAATTTGTTATTTACAACTACTGCCTCTTTGCATGATTTCAGTGATGAGTAGATGAACTGCAAACTTATTGAAATTTCTGAATAAAAAGTTAGCTCTCTAGAAAATCTAGAGTTGACAAATTGAAGATGTTAGAGGCATTACAAACAGCCATGACGAAGAATTTCAACCGCATATATACCAAAAGCAACCAAGAATTTCAAGCAAAGACCAGAAGTGCCTAAAGAATAACAGTACCTTCCACGGCTTTCCAAACTCGTTCAATGCTTCCGTGAGAGCTTTCTCAGCTTCCTCCCATGTTTCCAAGGCTCCTAGGTATTTCTCTGGCCTCTACAATACAGACATCAGGAGGCACAAAATAAAATCCTTTTGTATGTTTTTTTTCTAGGTAGAAAGACACTGTAAAATCATCTATTTCTTCAAGAAAATGGTAAATGGTCAACTTAATTTACAAAATTGTTTCCAAAAAATCTGGAGAACAGAAAAACTGCATTAGTTTGAAATTACTGTGAATCAAGACGCTGTAAAATCATCCATTTCTTCAAGAAAATGGTAAATGGTCAACTTAATTTACAAAATTGTTTCCAAAAAATCTGGAGAACTGAAAAACTGCATTAGTTTGAAATGACTGAATCACTAGTATCTAAGAATTCCAAAACATCTCTAACAACCTTTTAAGCCTTTAAGTTACAGTTCCAAACCTATCTCTAAAAGCGAAGGGTATTAGAAAACTGTTGTGTAAAAAAAAAGCCAGAATAAAACTTAGCTTGGTCAAGAAATAATTCATTTTGTCTATAAACCCACCAAGGTAAGGTCAAAAGGATATTTTTTTTAATATTAAGATTTGTCAAATTTGGGTTCATTCAAATCAGGCAAAAAAATTGTCTGAGTTGACAAGATTGTTTCCCTTTTACATCAGCACAAAGTGCATAATAAAAGAAAAGGCTATTGATTTGCAAAAGATTCAAGATCATACAGTAGATAGCTTGAGCTCATAAGTGAATCCGAATTTTTGATAGGCATAATCAATGAATTCTAAGACACCTCTGACTTCAGCTTTTATCTGAAAAGCAGAGCACACAATTTATGTAAGGGTTAGGCAACAAAAGAAATTAAGATGTTAGTCGGGTTTCAATTTAACTTATATTACCTGGGATTTCCTGCAGAATATGTGAGCATCATCCTGTAGCAAAATGCAAGAAAAATGAGGAAAAGAAGCGCAGCTACTATGATAGCCGTGTATAAAACCTATGGCAATGGATTGGAAACTAAATAAATAAATTACTAGAGTCCAATGCTACGAAGAACGACTAATCACATCCAATACTCATGAATTCTTAAACCTTGTGATATTTCAAAGTCACAAATTTGGTAAGAGTTCAATGCAGCTCTAAAAAGAACTCAGAAACCTAAATTAATAACTATTATTATTTAACCAAAATTACAGAGTTAAGCCACAGAAATTACAAACATAAAATGGAGGTGTTTTCCTAAATGCAGACCTGCTGAAATCTTCGAACACGTGTTAGTCCAGTGAGTGCACCGCTGGCTTCATTACGATGCAAGACCCCAAAATCAGCAAATCGAAGAGGAAGTTCTGAAAAACAACGCCAGACAATTTAAGATGATGGACCACTCAAATATTCACATCACTAGAGCTCTCCACAGGCAGCAAGAAAATTGAGAAGAGAGAGGCAGTGACCAACAAACAGCAATTGATTCTCATAAAAAAAATGCACATAGTTTCCACATCCATGATATCAGAACACTAAAAAAACTTAACAAGTCTGCTAAAAGTAATTCGAGGTAAAAGAGAGCAAACAACCCACCCCAGCCCCACTAAACAGTCACTGACACGACACACAGGAATGATAACAGTGGAATAAAATTCAGATGGGAATGAACTTACCTCTATATGAACGAACTCTATGTTGAAACATCAAACAGTGCCCAGGGCAATTCATTGGTTTCAGTCCAAACTCTTGCTTTTCAATCTGCAGCAGACAAAGTACCATCACAGCATTTTCTTTTTCAATTCCAAGACAGAAAAAGAATGTTCCAATTATTTGAAATTTGCA
>Ga0325401_1001810_pt1 | contig 18463 bp, 14 predicted proteins | sample PopdelMetagenome_FD_205666 | JGI IMG/M metagenome (GOLD analysis project Ga0325401, IMG submission 205666) | Populus deltoides microbial communities from Bellville, Georgia, United States - Xylem-PdKOR-R2 | ecosystem: Host-associated > Plants > Phyllosphere > Stem > Wood/Secondary xylem | place... | reverse complement strand
GAAGCAATAAGAGAAACATAAGCATTAGCAGTGGTACGCCTATACCTTGATGCCAATATGATCGACTCTATATGGCTCTATATTACCACTAGAATGAGCTTTCAATTCCTCTCAATGTTTTTCTCTTTTGTGTTAGTGACTTATATTGGTCTCTTTGCTCTGACTTGCCTCTTACTTAGTACTTGTGTTCATTGTAAAAAATACAAAACAAATTGTGAGAAGAAAAAGAAAGCCAACACTTTGAAACAAAATTGTCATACCCTAAACACATCGTTGTAACCATTGCTCTCCACCAACTAAAAACATCATGTCATAACGATCTTAGCTATCGTGAAGTTGATTGCAAAATATTATATCAAAATTGGTCAAAGTGTTACAATCTGGTGTAGGTACTCTCCAAGTAGAGTAATAGTCCTATTTTTCATGATCCCTTGACAGTAAGGCAGCTCTAGTATACCTCACTACTGTCCATTCACTCGCCCTTCCTGGTATAGATTCTAACATACCTTGAAAAATTTTCTTTAAAAGACTGAACAACGATGAAACGTTAAAAACTAGATGGTGTCGTCATTGGTGCAACCCCTTTATTTGTAACAGATTTTCAAAACAGAGAGAGATTTTCTCCAAAGAACGACACAAACCTCTTGAAGAATGCCAATATCACCCAGCTGGCTCAAACATATTCCATAACACACGAATATATTTTTTACAAAACCAGTCAAAAGTAACGTATAGCCACACTTGTACTATACTAAGGAATTTGATGATATTACATTAGACTGGTACTTTTATGGGAGTTTCTGCTACCCTTATTCTCTTTTTTTTTATAAAAAAAATGCATGCTGTCTTTTGTTTTAAGATGTGGTGACTTTCTTTAACGTTTGACAGATGCAACGGTTGTGGCCGTTAAAACCCAAAGAGAGAAAACGGGATGTTCATAATAATCAATTAAAACCCAAAGCGAGAAAATGGGATGTTCATAATAATCAATTCTCGAGCCCAATCTTTTGTTTCCTGCTGCCATCATTGCCTTAAAAATTGATTATGGAATAAAAGATGGAAAAGCTCTGAGGTACTAGAGAGAAGCTGGACAGATTCATTATCAATGACAATTGGGTGCAGCAGTATCTCTATAAGATGAATGAATCGAGGATACATAATCATAACGCTAAATTGCTTTCAGATGCACTTTCCTTTCCTACAACGGAACCCAGCATGAATGTCCCAATTTCATGGTCTCAATTGGAAAGCAAAAAGAATAATAGTCATACAGATGCAAAACTAACTACTATCTAACGGTCTACAGCTAAGTATATATTGAGGAGCAGCTCTTTCAAAGCAAGATGGTGCCCTAAGGTTGAATTAGTGTATTCCTTTGAGAGCATTTTGTATTAGCCAGTTACAAGAGGCTAGCAATAGTGAAAAGCTGGCGGGAAGTGGCAAAATTTGCACGCACCAGTTTACGAGGGTCTATGTCTTGAAACTCCCCCCAGAAGTTTGTCTGAAACGAAAACCGATGGTTTATGTCCTAATATTTAATAGGCCCATCAAGGCTGCCAGATGCAAACTGAAAACACAGAAAAGGGAAGGCACTGAAGTTAGAACTGAAATAGAGCCACACACACTCGCACGCATCACACAGAAATGCGTGCGTTCAAAAATTGCACTCACACAGATGATGCATCACAATATAGGCAACACGATAACCCTGTCTCAAAAAAAGAAAGCCCAGCTACCTTGTGTTTTCACCACCATGAAGAAAGGGAATTGAGAAAAAAGAGAGAATACAAGACCAAAGCCTTGTTAGCATGCAGGAAACAGATATTGAACATGACACTTCCTCACATTTCAGTGACAGCGAATCAAAGATCCCACTGATAAGATACCTTCAGACACCGGAAGTCACATCTTCTCCCTTTTCATTAGTACTGTAGCACTCACAATTTGACCAAATATGTAATACTTACCATCAAGCTGATGCTATACTTACCATTTAGTTAATACTTTGCACCTTTATAATATTCAATATCGTTAGCATTTAGTTAGTAGTTTGACGGCATATGTAAACACAATTCACTGTTTGAAGTTTGGTGCAAACCAAAGTCTAAACTCTAAAGGTTTCAAAACTACCACCACAATTATTACCTGTTGAACAATTGGTTTGGTTGATGTCATGAATTCTTGAGTTATTCCTTGCCAAACAATCTTTCCTTCATGTAGAAACAACAACCTACACATCAAGCAGTACTAAGGGAATGCCACTTTACAAGTCCAAGACTAGAAAAACTTTTTGACACGGCTAACCTGTCAACAGCCCTTCTAATGGTACTATGCTGATGAGTAACCACCACATAAGATGCAATCTTCCCAGGTTTCCGTGCATCCTCACCTTTCATATGAACATGGCGGATGAGATCTTCAACTACAGTAGATGCTATTGGATCAAGTCCAGCTGTTGGTTCATCATATAAGAGTACCTGTTCCACAATGTGAAAAAATACAAGGGAACAGGTAAAAAACACAAAGCAGGATAAAATCACATCAAACTCTTCAGAAGTTGTGGCACAAAACACCATGAGACAAAATCATACAAATAGAATTTTATTGTCAGTCATCCTATTGGTATAAATTTCTTTATGTATGCCAACCACCAGAGAATCACAAGAAAAAAGTAATTTCCTTCACCATATTTTTCATCAAAGAATGTTTACCAATCAGAAATGATCTCCATGCTGCTATATTAAGACAATTACAGCTGCTATAAGTCATTTTGACCATGTTTTTCATCAAAGAATGTTTACCATCAGAAAATGGTCTTGGTGCAGCCATATATAAAGACAACATCAGTTGCTATCAGTGAAAACCAAAAAGATTAAAGAACAAAATCAATTCAGTTGCTTAAATACCTCTGGTTCAATTGTTTCCTTTGTGGTATCAAAAATTATAGACCGAGCTAGAGCAACTCTTTTCTTCATTCCACCAGATAATTCAGAAGGTAACCGGTCCTCTACTCCCTGAACAGAATATTAAGTTTCATCAACTGTAAAAGTAAAGGGTTTCATTATCTTCAATAGAGGCTTGAATAAGAAAGCAGGGAAAAGGAGACGGTTTCTAAGCCTTATGCAATGCTGGAAACTAGCATTAGGAAATGAAGACAGTTCCTAATGCTTCAGCAGGAAATTGACAGCATTGCATAGGTGAAAAAAGTGTAATGCATATATGTAGCTTAAATATATTAAATTAAGGGAACAGCAACCTGTCAGGAGATGATTTCTTAGCTGGGAAAGAGCCACCTGATGCTACACAAATGAAAAATTTCACATTGCAAACATACCTTTAAACCAACTGCAGCCAAAGTTTCTGCCACAAGATCCATGATTTGCTCTTCCGACATGCTAGAATTTTCATATCTAAGCAAGACAAAAGCATTAAGAAATGAGCTTTCTTTTTTCCTCCAGAAAAGGAATTGCATTAAAGTCATGCTATCAGTTCCAACTCCTGAGAAGAAAAGAGTAATCTGTATCTTACAAAAGGAAACCAACATTTTCACGCACAGTCAAAGAATCAAAAAGTGCTGCACTTTGAAACACCTGCCATGAAGAATAAGTGAAAAGTAAAACCACTGATAAAATAGCACAGGAGACATAACCCTTCAATTAATAACTAAAATAAAGATTTACCAATCCAATTCGAAGCCCAGACATCACCTCATCGCTGATCAAACCATCTCTCTTTTTACCTCGAATATAAACCTCACCCTGCCATTAGATATGGTTTATGTAAAACTGCCTACTTAAAAACTGAGGCACAGCCCAGTTGCTTCAGGCCAGGATAGTAATAGGTTACATAAAGATAGAGGCAACAAGAAACTTGAGTTGATCATTACCCTGTCCGGAGCAAGAAGTCCTGCAATAATCTTCAAAATTGTAGATTTACCAGTGCCAGAAGGTCCGATTATTCCAACTGCTTCACCGTGTCTGATCTGCATAAGTGGAAACTTATCATCGCACAGATAAGACGATATAGAATAAATGACACGAAAAGGTAGATGAACTTGAATTACTCAAGTAATTATCACAACGCTGCCTTCCCCCAAAAGGAATTATTGAAATAGTTTTAAGCAATCAATAATCTTAAACATTTGTCTCTTTGTTGGTCTGAATAACAGAAACACAGAATTTTGCACCAAATGTCTTCACTTACAGTAAACAATGGGGTAACATAACTTGTCAAGACAACGCAATTAACCATAAAAATCTTCTCTCACAGAAGGCAACTAAGGATCCACAGGGAAACATCAATTAACCATAAAAATTGCGGATATGCAAACCAGGGGACATGCAGAAACAGCAAGACAACACAAGCAGAGACTGAAAGGCGTTGCCTTGGGGGGAATGCATAACATGCAAATGATTGCTAAAATTATCAATAACTCGCATGGTTTTACTTCAATACCGGTCAAGAAGTTGGATTGCAAAACTGCTAGAAGAAGAGTGGTAGCCGCAAGAAAGCTGTTTTTGTGCTAATATGAAGAACAATCTAATAGCAAAATAAGCCACAAAAAGAGTTGTTAAATAGCAAACAGCAAACATAACTTCGAGAAAAAAATTCACCTTGAAGCTCACACCTCTTAATATATGCTTCTCCCCAAATGACTTGTAAACATTTCTGCATTCGATGAGAACATCAGAATCATCCTCCTCCGGTTCACCTATCCTGCTTAATTTCTCTGGTTTATATGAATCCTAGTTACGTGATCAATGGAATATATCCATTCAAACCAACGCAAAAGATCGTATCAATGAAATAAATTTAAAAGATTGAGAAAAATCCACCCAATTCACAATTACATTAATTTAACACAAAGAAGAAGAAGGTGGGCGGGCTGCAGAAAAAATTCCCTAAAATACCGAGCATGAATAAGCAACAGAAAAACACGAACATAAGATATAGCAGAAACCAGCAGCAGTCAATAAATAAAGCAAGAATACTGAACATAGATTGCAGAAACTTTACAGTGAATTTGTTTGCGGAAAATCCCTCCCTCCCTATGTTGGGTCGAGGAGGAGCCATACAGGCACAAACAATATTTCTTTGATCCTTCCTCGGCATGAAACAAAGTGAATTGTTGAATGGTATCCCAGTGGAGGGAGCATACCCATTTGGCAGACAGAGCGGAGATAACAGCATTGAGCCAGATGAGACCAAGCGCATCTTTGAACAAGACCCAGATCGAGTTTTGCGCCAAAAAAAAAATTTGCTTTTCAAAGCTAACCAGGATAGATTGACTTTATAGAGGACCAGTCAGATTCTTTGCCAAAGCAGGGGATTGTGAAATTTGACAAGGAATGAATTTCAAGAAACTTGGTGGAGCAGAAACAAGAATAAATCATAGACAAAGCTTGGAAATTGCTTGTGTTTATGTTGTGTGCCAAGTGATATGCAAGTCTAACCACGTTGTTAGACTAATGGAGCATATGTTACAGCATTCCTCATGGGAAAAGGAAAATAAGTCTGTATGCCCGATTGGTTAATGGGGGTGTTAGGATATAATTAGGGCTTTTTCTACGCAGGTTCGAGGTTGGTAGTTGTTCTACCTCCTAATTAAAGATAAGACTTGAATTGAACAACAGGAAAGGAATGAAGGAATAGCCACGAGAACACTCTACTTATGTATAGTATGATACTAGATAATTTTGTTGAATGTCAGAAAAAATTCAAAAATGTTGTTGACATGAAAAAATAAATAAATTATATGGGGATTGAATTAATATGATATAGTTAACTTTATGGATTTAAAGATAGTTGAATGACCGGTAAAAATATAGTTTGACTAAAAAAATAAAGATGATATATTTTTATAAAATATAAAGACATCATATTGGATTTATTTAGATCGGCTCGGGTTAATCTGTCAAATCTTTAACTTGGGTCATGAGACCCTAATAATATTGTAGAAAGCAAATAAAAAAATAATAATAAGTCTAATTCTCAATCAACTCAATATTCAAAGATAAAATTCAATTAAAAAAATGAGTCGAGTCAATCTGGGTTAACGTACTAAGCCTTAGTTATGAGATTGAGATAACTGTATAAAAAAATAAAACAATTTATAAAGTTCAATTCTCAATCAACTTAATGTTGAATGATAAAATTGGAATTAAAATCAATTAAAAAAAGACATGAAAAAACTACCGACGTTAATCGACCAAACTCGTGACCCAAGTCATGAGATCGAGATATCCTCGTAGAAAGCAAACCAAAATAAATTATGAAACTTAATTCTCAAACAACCCAATATTAAAGAATGAAATTGAAAAAGAAAAATATAATTAAAAAAAAAACTCGAGGCAAACGGGCTAACCCGGATCATGAGACCATGATAACCTCATATAAAGAAAATAAAAAAATTATGAAGCGCAATTCTCAATTAACCCAATGTTGAGGATTAAATTGAAAAAAGTCAATTAAAAAAATCCAAATCAACCTAGGTTAACTTGCCAAACCCAAATCATGAGACTAAGATAACTCCATATAAAAAAAAAAATAAAGTCGAATTCTCAATCAATTCAATGTTGAATGATGAAACAGAAAAAAAATCAATTAAAAACAAACCCAAAAAACCTAAGTCAGCTCGCAAAACTTGCAACTCGGGTCATAAGACCGTGATAACCTCATAGAAAACAAATAAAAAAAATACAAAGTCAAATTCTCAATCAACACAATGTTGAATATGGGTGATCATTTTCGGTTTAGTTCAGTTTTTTTTAAAAAAAACAAACAAATAGAATTTTTTTAAAAAAAACTAAAACGGGTTCAAACCGACTGGTTTCGGTTCGGTTTGGGTTTTTAGGACAAAAACCGGTTCAAACCAATTTGGCTCGGTTTTTGTCTGGTTTGACTCTGTTTTTTTTTGTTTCAGGCTTATAAAACCGAAACCGAACCGGTTGGTTTTTTCAAAATTTTAATCGATTTAATCAGGTTTCTTCACGGTTCTGTTTTTTCGGTTATTTTTTTTCCGGTTTTCTCGATTTAATTGATTTTTTGGTTTTTTTTCTCATCCCTAATGTTGAATGATAGTGTTGAGAAAAAAGAATCAAGTAAAAAAATAACTCGGATTAACTTGTCCAACTCAAATTATAAGATTAAGATGAATCTATAAAAACAAATTAAAATAGATCATAAAGTCTAATACCTATTAAAACTAATCGTTATAGAATGAAATTGAAAACAAAAACTTTTAAGGACCTAATTGTTAAAGGCTTACTACATTGAAATACCAAGACATATATTTTAGCATATGTTAATTAATAATAATAAAAAATTGAGGGATTTGTATGTAGCCTCCTGAGTGCCACAGCATCAAGTTTATTTCAAAGTATATGAGCAAACAAAACCAGAAACCCGAATGAAAGAAGAAGAAGAAGAAGAAGAAGAAGATGAAGAAGAAGAAGAAGGTGGGGTCGACGCAACATGGCCTAGTTAAAGCGATGGGCCTTGTTTTGAGGCGACAGGAAATGGGGACGGACGACAATACTAAAATTATGGTTTTGGACTGCGAGCAACCATCGCCTTCGTTTTCCCAAAGACAGCAACATTCGTTGCTCAAGCGAAAATTGTGCCTTCCACATTTATGGATACTTCTTCGCACTTACATCACAATTAGAATTTAAAATACTTTTACGAATGAGATTAACCTCACATGCATATATTATCTTCGCAAAATAATAATAATAATAATAATAAAATTCTGACAATATATTAAAAAAATACTGATTATTAGCCTAGGTATCTTACTGTTTTATTGAATGTGCATCCCTTTTTTGCCTCCCCCTTGTTTTCATTCTTTGAGTTTTGTTTATGATCATAGGTTCTTGTTTTTCCTATGAGGTTCCTTCTCGGTTGGTTAGGTTAATATTTGGGCTTCGTATTATGATGTGGTTATTTTAGTATAAGGTTCTCGTGATTAAAAATGAGGGGGTTGGAATTAAAAGTGACATCCACAAGAAATGATGGGAAGGGAGAAAAAAATGAAGAAAAGAAAGAATATGTAATATATTATCTGTTTTGGGCCTTGCTGCCCTCACGGTTTTATTTTTGGTGACGCAAGCCCACATCTGAGCCTGACACTCCAAAACGCGTATGACAAGTTAGCAATCAGCACTCTTAATAAGATCAGCTATCAATTCCTCATCCGCCGATGTGGGATATAACAATCCACCCCTCTTAAGGAGCTCGACGACTTCGTCGGCACAATCGGACAACCAATGAACCAGGCTCTAATACCAAATGTAACAGCCAGGCCTAACTTGCTATATATTATCCACTTTGGGCTTTACTGCCCTCATGGTTTTGTTCCTAGTGACGCGAGTCCACATTTAAGCTTGATGTCCTAAAACGAGTATGACAAATTAGCAACTAACACTTTTAATAAGGCCAGCTACCAATTCCTCACCTACCGACGTGGAATATGACAAAATAAGACATGATTATTAGAGCCACATCGATCTCTTTATTTGACATGTGTCACCTTGAAAGAATGACAACGCCTCAACTATTCCAACAACTCTAAAATTTTTTATGTTTGGAGGCCTAAACAATAAGGAAAAAAAAAAGAAAGAAACAACTCGCGAAATAGATTAAGTCATCTCCATAACCTTAGTTTTGAATTTTATAGTTATCTTGGGTTCATCAATATTAATTCAGTATGTTAATGTTATAACATTGAAAAAAGATATCAAATTAGAATTTTTTTTCAAAACCAAACCTCTTTTTTTATTGTATTTTTATAATAATATATGTTATTTTTATACGTATCAAGTCAACTTATAACTCTCCCAGGTAAGTTAATTTCATGCTCGATCCAGCTGAGGAATTGATGCCAGAGGTCTTAATACCAACATGCTTGACCGAGTTTAACAAAAACACTCAAAAAGTCTCAATGACATGTCTTTTTTTTTGTTTTTTTTTTTACGTTAACTAAAATAATTTTTATTTTAAAAAGGTTCGTAAATTATCACCTTATGATTTGGTTTTTAGTCAATTTTGGGTTTGATTGATTCATTTTTCTGTGTGTTATCAAAGAAAATGCTCCTGAGAACAGTACTCAATGACACATCAAATCCATACCTGCGCAAGCAATGATTACACAAACTCAATTTTTCTTGAATGCTGTGGCGGTCACTCAGGTAATATTTGAGATTTTTGTTTCAAGAGTTTTATTTTATTTAAAAATATATTAAAATATATTATTTTAATATATTTTTAAATAAAAAATATTTTTAAAAATAACTATTAAAAAGCCGTACAAACCTGCTTTGCTGACCCCATCTCTCTCTGGATCACGGGCCTCACTGACACTTGAGAATGGGGTCATTTAGATATCTGAAGTCTCAATAAGTGAGATTGTGGGAGGGGTTCCCAGCAGCCACAAGCCCTCCATGTGGAGGCAACAAGGTGATGTTTAGAAATTATTGTTTTATAAAGTTTTTTTTTATTTGAAAATATATTAAAAAATATTTTTAATATTAACATATTAAAATATCAAAAAATATTTAAAAATAATTTTAATAAAAAGATTTAAATTTTGCCTAACCTGCAGTAACAAATAGGGGGTGAAAAAGAAGAAAAAGAAGCAAAGCTGTCATTTTGCTAAATCCACGTATTTTTTTTCGTGCGATGGCATCTTCTTCTTTTTCTTCTTCTTCCGCTGCTGCTTTTTTCTTTTCAGACAGCACATCCAGCTAGACCCACGTATTCAAGCAGATATAAACAAATCATACCTCACCTACTCCTCTGAACACCATTAATTTGTTAGAATAAGTACGTCCGTATAGCCATTTATCATTTAATATTTAATCATCGCTTTCTTTTCTTTTAGATTCCTAGTAATTTCTGCCGTGCATGCTAGGGAATAAGCCATCCAGCGGGGGCTCGGAGGGGACCCCTGGCCGATCAATCACCCTGTTCTAATGGCCCTTGAAATGTCTTTCTACAGGTATATATGTAGGTTGTCGCCGGAAAATTACCAAGTAATAATCATTTTAACGATTTAGTACGTAGAGAAACTTGCTTTGTTTGCATTAAGAATTCAAAGCTAGCTCAATTCAATTCATCTTTGATCCGAATCCAGCATAAATCTGAAATCACCATAATTAGACTTGCTACAGGCCGGTAGTATTTGTGAGGTGGCTGGTTTTGACAAAAACGTTTGGGCCCTTTGAAAAGATGGTAAAAAAGAAAGGGGTGGTGCCGAGGAGCCGACGACAGCAACTCATGTTTTCAAAGTCCACAGTCTCTGCGAATCCTAGCCTAGTCTTTCATCTTGCCGAATGCCCACCAAAAAAGGGTCTCTCTCCTCCATCCAGTCAAGTACACCCGCGAGGAAGCACGGAATGGAATGAGAGAAGAGGAGACGAGAGGGAGATATGCACGCCGTATTCTAGGTGACGTAGCGTTCCAAACACGAATCCTACTTGCATGGCTATGGATCGGAGTTGTTAGATTCTTTCTTTTAACTCTAACTATTATTTAATTTCTCCTATTATCTTATCCCTTAATGCTAAAATAATCATCAATTATTAAACAAAACAAAACACTAAAACACTGCCATTTCTCTTCGGTGGAGAGCAGTTAGGCTTAGCAACTTGGCCATCTTTGTCTCTCCTTAAAAAAAAACCCTAGAGTCCTTATTAACCCCTACTTTGCTGCCAAGTGTCACCAACCCATTTCCAAGAAGGAAGACTCCTATTCTCTACCGCCTCTGTAAAGTATAAACAAAGATACGAGTCCACTCTACAAAAAAAAAAAAAAAAAACAAACAAACAAACAAACACAGCTCATGTGTTTGCAATGAAAACAGCTCTGTAACGCCCTCTTTCTCATGGTATCATTGCCTACAATAATATCGGCAAACTTTCCTTCCCTTAAACACTCACCCCTTCTCCACAATGCTCAAACTCCTCAACAAAAGGCTCAGGCGCCTTTATTCTCGTTTCAAGAGGCGTATTGGCAGTGGTTCCAGGCGCAAGGTTGTCATAAAGAAATTTGGAAAATCAAACTTCAAATCAAAAAATGACATCAAAGTTGAGCCCACCATTAATGGGTCTGCTGCTGTCCATCCAAATGGTCAATTGGGTGAGGAGAAGCCAATCAAGTTAGCAACTTTTAACGCTGCCCTGTTTTCAATGGCACCTGCTGTGCCTAAAACAGAGAATCCTTCGAGTGTTGACTATGAGGGTGAAGAGTTTGCAGACACTAGAAGGCCTATAAATAGTAATAAGCTACGCGCAAAGTCTGCAAATGATCGGCCGAAGAGTATTCTGAAGCAGTCTCCCCTGCATCCAAACTCCATCGATGGTAATGAGAATCTCTCTAGGCAACAAAAGTTCGCTAAATCAAAGTTAAGGGTATCGATCAATTTGCCTGATAATGAGATTTCATTATTGAGAAATAGGCAATTGAGCTTCAGAGAAGACGAAAAGGAGGGTGCTTCAAGTGTTAATATAAGTAGAATTCTGAGGGGAAAGGCTCCTATGAGGCCACAAAGCGTGAGTTTGGCAAGAAATATGGGAAATGGTGGGATCGGTGGAGAGAGTTATAGGAGTACAAGGACAGTGCTTCAAGTGCTGAAAGAGCTGGATGCAGATATTTTGGCTTTGCAAGATGTGAAAGCAGAGGAGGAGAAAGCAATGAAGCCTCTTTCTGATTTGGCTGCTGCTTTGGGGATGAATTATGTTTTTGCTGAGAGCTGGGCTCCTGAGTATGGAAATGCTATCCTCTCAAAGTGGCCGATCAAGAGATGGAAAGTGCAAAAGATCTTTGATGATACTGATTTCAGGTATATCTAATCTGTTTCTTTAGTCTCAATAATTGCAGGATCTTTTTAAGAAAACCTTGTTCATCTTCTATTCTTTCTCTTTTTTTTATAGATTTTCTCTCTTGTTTCATCCCTTATTAAAGTTAGAAGGGACACAGTGAATTTAGAACTCAGGATATGAAAATATTTTTGTCATTTAACATTTTCCTAATCATTTTCTTTTTCAGCTTTTCTGAGTACTTTCTAGTTTACTGTCATTGACTATATATCAAACCCAGTTTATCAGAATTTTTTTTCCTGTCACTGTCTCAGTATTAGCTGTTTGCAGTGAAGCAGGAAGTTCTTCAATTTTTTTTTTCAAATCTTACCAGCTAGTTATTCACAAAGTTATTAACCAATCACTACTGGAAGTTTCATCTAGAGTTTATCGAGGACCACATTGGTGGGGTTGCATTGTGTCTTTTCTAGTTTATTAAATTATTAGCACAATTCAGATATCATTGGAAGCAAACCCAATGACATGATCTTTCAAAAAAAAAAAAAAAAACCCAAATAGTTGGGGAATAAAGTTTATATGTTAAATAATTAGTTAATTTTTTAGTTTTGGTAATATAATTTATTTTTTCTAGTAAAGATGGTTAATTGATAACCGTGTTTGGTAAGTTAAAGTGACCGGTGACTGATACCTATAAAAGATCTATTTTAGTGAATTTTAGGACTCTTTGATATTTAAGTAAGTATTTTTTTTAGAGATTTTTTTTTTTTCTAGGGAAAGACTTTTAAAGCTAATATGCAGTAGAGAATAAAGATTGATAATTTAGAGTTTGAAAGATTCATGAGGTATCATATAGCCCATAAGTCTTGTTATTTCATGGAGAGAAGGGGGCTAAGATGTGTCCTGATAGCATTAATAAAAAAAAAATCCTTGACATATGCATTAATGAGGGATACATATCCCTAGCATTAATGCGATAAAAATATAGTAGACTCTTGAAAGATTTTTTATACAATATTCCTTACACAATATTAATATTGATGAAAATATGATGGACTCTTAGAGGACTTTTATACACTTAAGGGTGTAGGGAGAACATGATCCAAAATGTAGCTGAGTTTTTCCTTTAAATTGAGCCTAAGAGGGCCAAACTATTCTTCTAGGATGAGCTTATGGAGGCTACGCTATTCCTCTAAGCTGAGCCCATTAGAGCTAGGTCTAGTCAAGTTGTCTGAAACTGTAGATTTTTGGGTTTTCAAGTGGTTTTTTAGGCCTGTTAAATTTAGGTTTATCAGCAGCTCTCAAGTTTTTGTGATATTTATATGTAAAGATTTTTTTAAAAAAAAACCTGGTATGATGAGTTTGTTGAATTTTCTTTATTTAAGAAGAGGGGTAGAAACCTCGAGTATTATACCAAAGAACCCGTGTGTGAGGGGTGTATATCATGGTTGAAAAAGAATTTCAAAGCATATTGAGGGGAACCCATATTGAGAAAATATTTCTAATCGATGGAGAAACCCATGAAGAAGGAGCTTGTTTTTAGAAAAAAAAATTAAGGGGCAGAGAGTCAGCTTATACTTAATTTTTTTTTTAAGAAGCTGAAGGGAACTCGTGGAGGGTGAGCTTTTATACTTAGAAAATATTTTAAGAGGTTGAGAGGAACTTATGTCGACACCCATACTTATAAAAAAAAAAATCTTAAAGGGCATAGAGAAATCTAAGAAGAGTCAGCCTATACTTAGAAAATATTAGAAGAGATTGAGGAGAACCTATATCGATGCTTATACTTAGAAACGTTTTTAAGGGATTGAGTAAAACCCAAGGAAGGTCAGCCTATACTTAAAAAATCTTCTAAGAGGCCAAGAAGAATCCGAGAAAGGAGACCCTTTATACTTAGAAAATATTCTAAGAGACTAAGAAGAGTTCATGTCGATGTTTGTACTTATAAAACTTTCTAAGAGGCAAAGGGAACGGGCCCATGTCTATGACTATACATAGAAAAATTTCTAAAGGATGGAGGAGACAGATTTGTGTTTATGCTTATATTTAGAAAAAATTCTAAGAAGCAGAGGGAAACTCAAGAAAGGTCAACCTATACTTATAAAAGTTTTTAAGAGACCGAGGGGAACCAGAGGTGGGTGAGCCTTTATACTTAGAAAATTTTTAAGAGACTAAGAGAAACCCAAGTAGGTTGAGCCTTATACTTAGAAAATATTCTAAGAGATCGAGGAGAATCTATAAAGTGTTAGCTATACTAAGAAAATATTCTAAGAGGCTAAGAGAAACCCAATAAGGGCAAACCTTTATACTTAGAAAATATTCTAAGAGGCCGAAGGGAACCCATGAAGGGTTAACCTTATACTTAGAAAATATTCTAAGAGACTGAGGGAAACTCATGTCGACGCCCATACTTATAAAAATTTATAAAGGATGGAGGGGACAAACCCAATTCAACTCATTTACTTGAAAAATTTCTAAGAAGCAGAGAGAAATCCAAGAAAGGTTAACCTATACTTAGAAAATATTTTAAGAGGCTAAGGGGAACAAATCCCTTAATGGTCATAGAAAAAGGCTTATGGTCTTCTAGTCGATGGTGTGAGACATGGAAGCCCCTACTGAAGAAAGATCATACTATAATGGGAGGCATGTGGCTTTTATGGTGATAATATGGGGCTTAAGAGCTCACCAATGGAGAAATATCTCATTAAAGAGTGAGAGGCCTGTGGCTTACCTGGTGATGGTGTGAGGGGCTTCAGAGTGGTTGCATTAAAGTGATAAAGGTATATGACTTCTTTAGCATTATCACGAGGTGTAAGAGCCCTTCATTAAAGAGTTATTGTATCTTTTGAGAGTAAGAGGCATGTGGCATTCTTGAGATGACATGGGGCGCGAGAGTCCCCTACTGGAGAGAGATCATACTTGACAATAAGAGATACGAGATCATCATTGAAGATAACATACGATCCTAGAGCCTATCTAAAGAGTTGTGTTAGTTCTCTGAGTTCCAGTTAGTCTTGGTGATATATACTTGGCCATAAGACAAAGGTCATATTGCTTTATTGAGGTTGAACAACTCAAGCTATCATGGAGGGTGAACTTATTGCATAGGGAGAACCTCTTTCAAGAAAAGTGTGCAATTGCACTAGGTAAAAGTCCTTCCAAGAAGATTATACAATAACACTAGGGAAAACTCCTTTCAAGAAAATTATACAGGAGTTTAAAAGCCCTTTATGAAGATTTATAGATAATAAATGTATTTTAAAGTTATGATTATTTTAATTTAAAAATAAATTTACTTTCTATTGAGGATAATATATCCCTAGATGATTTGTTGGGTTGTAAGCCCTTTGATCCATCTTTTAAAGAGTGGTGTTATTGCACGAAGAAGACTCCTAGCTAATCCTTTATAAGGGCAGAACCACCAGGTGTCAAGACTTGCTGAGGTGACAAAGCCTGATTTTGTCCCTTATCTGCTAACACAACCTGGGTGAGGGGTCGCACTTGGTTGATAGGTTGTTGGAAGTTTGAATAGGTTGAAGTACTCGCGAATACAAGTAGATCCATCAAGTGTTCTAACCTAGGTGTGTCACGAAATGACTTGGAAATGTCATTAGAAAGAAATTAACTGTTTTTTATCGGTTTCCCACACACAACACTAATTAATGATGTCCTAAAAAATCCACGTAGTTTTGGGACAATGTTTATATATTAAATAATAAGTTAATCTCTTGGTTTTGACAATTTGATTCATTCTTTCTAGTCAAGGTGGGTAGTGTTTGACAAGCCAAGTTAGTCAATGGCTGGTACATGTAAAAAGTTTCTTTTGATGAATTTATGAATTCTTTGATGCTTAAAAAAGTATTTAAAAAAAAAACTATAATATTTTAGAGAGGGACTTTTAAAGTTAATATGAAGAAGAGAATAGAGATTGAAAACCTGGAGCTTCAATGATTCATGGGGGTATCATATAGCCCATAAGTCTTTTTTTTATAGAGAAGAGTGGCTGAAATGTAATTTTGTCCTAATAGCATTAATGAGAAAAAATATTCTTGATATATATATTAATGAGTGATAAATATCTTTTACATATAAATATTAAAATAATAAAAATATGATATGCCCTTGGAAGATTTTTTTATACACTATCCCTTACACAACATTAATGTTAATAGAAATATAATGGACTCTTAAAGGACTTTTATACACCTGAAGATATAGAAATAGTAAGATTCAAAATGTAGCTAATGTCATGAGAGCTAGGCTCTTCTCCATGACTGAGTCTATAGCGTTGAGCTCTACCTCTAAGTTGAGTTTATGAGGGCTAAGTTCTTCTCCAAAACTAATTTGATTAGAGCTGGGCTGAACATATTACCCAAGACCATGAGTTTTTGAACCTTATTTATTACCTTTAAATAACTTTTTAGGTGTGTTAAATTTGAATCTATCAAAATCTTAGCCATGATTTGCAACAAAATCATGATATGCAGGATCTATCTTGAGATGAGATGTACATTGCTATGCTATACAATTAAATTAATGGCTTTATTATTTACTTTAATTGCTGCTAGCTAGCTATGACATGTAACCCTTTTCCCTGCAAAAAGCAGCATTCCATGAAAATTAACTTACAAGAAGCAAAGAGACAAACATATAATTGTGCCCTATATATAAAATTCATGCCTGACATCCATAACTAATCCCACTACACTGCAATCAAATTAATTACTAGTGCTACAAAATTTAATTCATCACTTATTAAGAACACAACCTCTTCTTCTGGACAATTCTGATAATTCTATTTGTGAGAAAATTGAAAAGACGAACGATGGATGAATTTCAATTTTCAAGCTTCAAAAAACTCTGATAACTGACAAAATGATCGAGAGACAAGGCATTATAAAATCATTCGAGCTTTTTTGGACGCTGCAGGAATGTTCTTAAGGCCACAATTGACGTGCCACAGGCAGGAGAGGTCAACTTCCACTGCACCCACCTTGATCATCTCGATGAGAACTGGCGGATGAAGCAAATAGATGCCATAATACAATCAAGTGATGCTCCTCATATCTTAGCTGGAGGTCTTAATTCCCTCGACGAGACAGATTACTCTGAAGAGAGGTGGACCGACATTGTAAAGGTCCACCTATTGCTGTCATAGAAAAATGAGTTTCATGACCTTTCTTCATGTGATTGAAATATAATTCCTATTGCTCGTTTCATTTATGCAGTACTATGAGGAGATGGGGAAGCCACCACCAAAAGTTGAAGTAATGAGTTTCATGAAGAGTAAACATTACACTGATGCTAAGGACTATGCAGGAGAATGTGAAGCAGTAGTCATTTTAGCTAAAGGCCAAAGTAAGAAACATGAATGTTAAATACTTTAACTTCACGCTATCAAAACTATATATATTTCTGCTCACAGTGCCATTACTTGGATATATATGCAGATGTGCAAGGGACTTGTAAGTATGGGACTCGAGTAGATTACATACTGGCATCTCCAAATTCACCCTACAAGTTTGTTCCAGGGTCATACTCGGTGTTTTCCTCTAAAGGGACTTCTGATCATCATATTGTGAAAGTTGATATCGTAAAAGCAAGATGCAGCAGTCAAGAAAAAGTCGCTAGAAAGAAACGGCAACCTAAACAGAAAGTTGTAAAGATAACCAACAGTTCTCCTACAAAAGGTATATGGGAAACACACACATGAGAGAAGACAGATTTTTTTACCTTTTCTTTTGTTGGTATATAAATTATCTCAGTCTTGGTTTGGTTTCCTGGTGTAAAAGAGGAGCTGGGGATGGCGATATTAGACCCGCTTCCACCCAGCTCTCTCATGCACTTTGTAAATCTTGTAACTTGGGAATATTAGCTAGGTTAAAAACTCATGAGCGAGATGGTATTTGGTGTGCTTCCTATCTAATTGCATAGCTTGTAGTGGAAAATTGACCATGCTGAAACTCCAATAAGAAGGAAATTAGACTATATTGGTTCTTCCCTTCTGACTGCCATGTTACCATATATGACTTTCCTCGCAATGGAAGCCGTGAAGAATTAACCAGGAACAACAAAGTAAGGCAATATATTAAGATAATCCTCTCTATTCCTCACCTCGGAAGCTGAATCCCATGCGCATTCACACAAAGACACCAGTATTTTGACAAAGAAATATGAGATACCTTAGCATTTATGAGTTCTTCAGAATAATTAGTTTGTCAGTCAGAATGGTGAAGTAAAAGGTTTTGTCTGATAGTGCTGAGGATGAGAAAATTTGGAGTTAATTTGATGAATAGCTTTGTAAACTATATCCTGAAAAAACTAAAAGGAAAAAGTCAAGTGATTTGGTGGGGGCATGTAAAGATTGTTCTCTCTCTGTATATGCACATGAGTGGTCCCCTGTTTTTTTTTTTTTTAAATGTTTTTGGTTGGTTATTCAATTTAGACCCAAACCTTTTTTTTTATTTCATACTTCATGTTATGATCACTTGATTTAAATTTTGGTTTTTTTTATTCGTGTAATTCATTGTGTTTACAGTGTCAAAAAATTCTCTAATTTTAGATTGATAAATAAGATTATAATTTTCTTGTTAAAAAAAATTGAAACAATAGGGATCAATTTTAACATATAAGAAAAGAGATATCCCTCT
>Ga0325401_1001808_pt1 | contig 18470 bp, 18 predicted proteins | sample PopdelMetagenome_FD_205666 | JGI IMG/M metagenome (GOLD analysis project Ga0325401, IMG submission 205666) | Populus deltoides microbial communities from Bellville, Georgia, United States - Xylem-PdKOR-R2 | ecosystem: Host-associated > Plants > Phyllosphere > Stem > Wood/Secondary xylem | place... | reverse complement strand
CGACGCCCACGACCCGCCCCGTCCCGAGATGCGCGCGCTCGCCGGCTGGCTCGACCGCACTCCCGACGTCGAGATGCGCCGCCGCCAGCAGGCCGCGGAGGCGACCTTCCGCCAGCTCGGCATCACCTTCGCCGTCTATGGCGACAGCGATGCGTCCGAACGCATCATCCCGTTCGACATCGTCCCCCGCGTGTTCCTGCAAAGCGAATGGACCCGCCTGTCCGACGGGCTGGTCCAGCGGGTGGAGGCGATCAACGCCTTCCTCGACGACATCTATGGCGACCGCCGCATCCTGAAGGACGGGGTGCTTCCCGCCGATCTCGTGCTCGGCAACCCGCAGTTCCGCCCGGAGCTCGCGGGGATGCGCGCCCCCCACGGCATCCGCGCGCACATCTGCGGCATCGACCTCGTCCGCACCGGCCCCGACCAGTTCTGGGTTCTGGAAGACAATGCCCGCACCCCATCCGGGGTCAGCTACATGCTCGAGAACCGCGAGGCGATGCTGCGCCTGTGCCCCGAGCTGTTCCGTGAGTTCCGGGTCGCCGCGGTCGACAGCTACCCCGACACGCTGCTCCAGACGATGCGTTCGGTCGCGCCGCGCGGGTCGTCCGGCAATCCGGTCTGCGTCGTGCTGACGCCGGGCCACTTCAACTCCGCCTATTACGAACACAGCTTCCTCGCCGACTCGATGGGGGTGGAGCTGGTCGAGGCGGCCGACCTGCTCGTCGACGACGACGTGGTGTGGATGCGCACGGTCGCGGGCCGGGTGCGGGTGGACGTGATCTATCGCCGGGTCGACGACGACTTCCTCGATCCGCTGGTGTTTCGCCCCGATTCGATGCTCGGCGTCCCCGGGCTGATCGCCGCGTATGCCGCAGGCAACGTCGCGATCATCAACGCGCCGGGCAACGGCATCGCCGACGACAAGGCGATCTACAGCTACATGCCAGAGATCGTCCGCTATTATTCCGGCGGCGAAGCGAAGCTCCCCAATGTCGGGACCTGGCGCTGCCGCGAGCCGCAGGCCCTGGCTTATGTCCTCGACCACCTCGACGAGGTCGTGGTCAAGTTGGTGGACGGTTCGGGCGGCTACGGGATGCTCGTCGGTCCCACCGCCAGCCGGGCCGAGATCGAGGCGTTCCGCGCCGCCCTGATCGCCGAGCCCCACCGCTACATCGCCCAGCCGACGCTCGCGCTCTCAACGGTGCCGACCCTGGCCGACAGCGGCCTCGCGCCCCGCCACGTCGACTTCCGCCCCTTCGTCCTCACCGGCGCGAACGGCGTGGCGGTGGTGCCCGGTGGCCTGACCCGCGTCGCGCTTCGCGAAGGCTCGCTGGTGGTCAACTCCAGCCAGGGCGGCGGCACCAAGGACAGCTTCGTGCTGATGGACGACGCGCCGCTCCAGACCCAGCGCATGGGCGGCATGGTCCAGTCGCAGGGGCAGGGCTGATGCTCAGCCGCACCGCCGCCTCGCTCTACTGGCTTGGACGTTATTTCGAGCGTGCCGACTTCATCGCCCGCCTCGTCGAGGCGACGCTTCGGCTCGACGTCCTGTCCTCTACCCCCGCGGGTGAGGCTGCCTGGGCCTCCGCGCTCGCGGTCACCTATACCGACGACGCGTTCCGGGCGGCGGGCAACACCGGCACCGATGGCCGGGCGGTCGGCCGCTTCCTGACGGTGGACGCCTCGCATCCGGGCTCGATCGTCCGGGTGCTCGACCAGGCGCGCAACAACGCCCGCGCCACCCGCACCGCCCTGACGCGAGAGGCGTGGACCGCGATCAACCGCGCGTGGCTCGCGTTCGACGGAGCACCCGCCGCCGACGACACGCCTGCGACGCTGGCGCTGGTCGATGCGGTCAAGAACGAGACCCGCGGCTTCGAGGGCGCGGTTCACCGCATGCTCCGCAACCAGACCAGTTGGTTCATCCGCCTGGGGCAGGCGGTCGAGCGCGCCGACAACACCGCCCGCCTGCTCGACGTCAAATACCACATCCTCCTTCCCGAAGGGGAACTGGTCGGCGGCGTCGTCGATCGCGACCAATGGACCACCATCCTCCAGACCGTGTCGGCGGTGACCGCGTATCGCTGGCTCTATTCGGACGGACTGACGCCCGCGAGCGTCATCGACCTCCTCCTGTCCCGCACCGAGATGCCGCGCAGCCTTGCCGCCGCGTCGGAAGAGGTCGTCGACGTGCTCGGCCTGCTCGCCCGCCACACCGGCCGCCATGGCGAGGCCGACCGCATGGCCCGCGCCCGCGTCGCCCGCATCGCCCGCACCCGCACGGGCGAGGTGATCGTCTCGGGCCTCCACCAGCACCTCCAGGCGTTCATCCGCGAGAACGCCGGCCTCCACGCCGCGATCGGCCGGCAGTTCACGTTCGTATGATGCCTGTGCTCATCACTCCCGCGGAGGCGGGGGTCCCGCTTCCGGAGAAGCTCCCATGAGGCTCTCGGTCGAACACCGCACCACCTACCGCTTCACCACGCCGCAGGACCGCCTCGTCCAGCTGCTGCGCGTCACGCCCGAGAACACCCACGATCAGACCGTCGCGTCCTGGCGGGTAGAAGTCGACCACGACGCAAGGCTACGGGAGTCGCGCGACGGCTTCGGCAACCACGTCACCATGCTCTATCTCGACGGCCCGCTGTCCGAGATCACGCTGACCGTCGCGGGCGAGGTGCTGACCAGCCACTCGGACGGCGTCCTCCACGGCGCGGCCGATCCGCTCCCGCCGGAGGTCTACCTGCGTACCACCTCGGCGACCCCGCCCGACCCCGCGATCGCCGCCTGGGCAAGCGACCGGGCGGAGGACGACGCGCTCGCCACCCTCCATCGCCTCAACGCCGCGCTTCATCGCCGAGGGACCATCAGCCGCGCCCGTCCCGAACCGGGCCTCGACGCCGCCGCCGCGTTCGAGCGCGACACCGCCACCCCCCGCGACCTCGCCCAGATCTTCGCGATCGCCGCCCGCTCGCTCGGCCACCCCGCCCGGTACGTCTCGGGCTACGCGCTCGCCGCCGGCGACCACCGCCCGACCCCGCATGGCTGGGCGGAAGCGCACGTCGCCGGCCTCGGCTGGGTCGCCTTCGATCCCTCCACGGGCTTGTGCCCACAGGACGACCACATTCGCGTCGCCGTCGCCCTCGACGCCGCCGGTGCCGCGCCGGTCGCAGGCTCGCGGTTGGGGGAGGGGGAGGAGGTGCTTGACGTGGACGTCAGCGTGGTGCGCGAGGGATAGGACTGCATCTAGATCGTCGACGCTCGGTAACGGGTGGGGAGGCGCAATCTCGGCCGAAACCTGATGCGGCTGCGTAAGCGGAGCCCGCAACGCCAACCCGATCCGTCACCCCGGCCTTGAGCCGGGGTCCCGCATATCGACGGCCCATGAAAAGCGGGATGCCGGGTCGAGCCCGGCATGACGCAACGCCCCCTAAACCCCTTCCCCCGGCAACGGCCGCGGGCGGCCGATCGGCGCGTCCTCGTCCACCATGCGCCGCCAGCCGTTCGGGCCCAGCACCTCCAGCGGGCGGTACCGCGTCTTGTACGCCATCCGCGCCGACCCCTTCACCCAATAGCCCAGGTACACGTACGGCAGCCCCGCATCCCGCGCACGCAGGATGTGGTTCATGATGACGTAGTTGCCGAGCGCCGGCCGGTCGCCCTCATCGGCGGCGAAGAAGCTGTAGATCAGCGACAATCCGTCCGCCTGTCGGTCGGTCAGGCATGCGGCGACCAGCTTGCCGCGGCGGCCGTGCGCGGCGGGTTCGCGGAACTCGACGATCAGCGAGTTGACCGGGGAATGCTCGACCATGTCGGCATAATCGTCCTCGTCCATTCCCGCCATGCCGCCACCCGGATGGCGCGCGGCGAGGTAGCGGCGGAGCAGCTGGAACTGCTCGTCGGTCGCCCATGGCCGGCAGGCGGTGACCTCCAGGTCGGCATGGCGGCGGATCAGCTTGCGCTGGGTGGCGTTGGGCTGGAACTCGGGCGTCACCACCCGGACGGAGACGCAGGCGGTGCAACCGGCGCAGCTCGGCCGATACGCCACCCCCTGGCTCCGGCGAAAGCCGATCCGGCTCAGCGCATCGTTCAGCTCGGCGGCGTGAATGCCGTTCAGCTCGGTGAACACCTTCCGCTCCTGCTTGCCCGGCAGGTACGGGCAGGCGGACGGGCTGGTGACGAAGAAGCGCGGAAATCGAAAGGGCGCGGTCACCGCGGGATGCTTCCCTTGCACTGTGCGAAGAACAGGCCGGCCTTATGAATCGGGAGTGTCCGGCTGAAAAGCGGATTTACCATGAAAAGGAGGGCGAATGCGATCGGGCACAGCGGTCGGGAACCGTCACGACTTTGCTGCGTTGCGGTAAGTTCATTTGTGAAAGGGACTTGCCCATGAAGATCAAGAGCAACCTCGCGGCCCTTGCGGCCATGTCGCTCGCCGCCTCGCCGGCGCTGGCGGCCACCGCCAACCCGGCATCCTCGCTGTCGATCGCCAAGTCGGCGCGCGCGGGCGCTTCGGCCAAGAAGTCGAACGAGCTCGCCGGTGCCGGCCTGATCGCCGCGATCATCGGCGCTGGCGTGGTCGCGATCGGCGTGATCGCGATCGTCAACGACTCCGACGACGATTCGGACAGCAACTGACGGGTCGGCCGGGCGATCCCTCGCGGATCGCCCGGCCCCTCAGGCCAGCTCCACCGCCGTCGTCTCGTACCCGGCGGCGAGCAATGCCGCGACCAGCCGGTCGAGATGCGCCCGGTCGCGTGCCTCGCACTCGATATCGGTGATGAGCCCCTTCGCCGGTAGCGTCGTGAAAACGCGCTGGTGATACACCTCGATGATGTTGATCCGCTCCTGGTCGAAGATGCGCGCGACGTTGAACAGCGCGCCCGGCTGATCCTGCAACCGGATCCGCAGCCGCGCCAGCCGCCCCGACCGCGCCAGGTCGCGCAGCAACACGTTGGCGAGCAGCCGCGTGTCGATATTGCCCCCGCACAGCACCACCCCCACGGTGCGCCCCGCGAACCGCTGCGGATGCGCAAGCAGCGCCGCCAGCCCCGCCGCGCCCGCGCCCTCGACCACCGTCTTCTCGATCTGGAGCAGCAGGCTGACCGCCTCCTCCAGGCTGCGCTCGCTGACCAGCACGATGTCGTCGACCAGTGCGGACACCATCTGCGCGGTGATCCCGCCCGGCTCCTTGACCGCGATCCCTTCGGCCAGCGTGTCGCCCGCACACGGCATCGTCGTACCGCGGATGCGGTTGTACATGGAAGGGAACAGCTCCGCCTCCACCCCGATCACCTCGACGTCGCGGCCCTGCGCACGCGCGACGGTGGCCATGCCCGAGATCAGCCCGCCGCCGCCGATCGGGGTCACCAGCGTGTCGATCGCGGGCACCTCCTCGAACATCTCGATCGCGACCGTGCCTGCGCCCGCGATTACCCGGGGATCGTCGAACGGGTGGACGAAGGTGAAGCCCCGCTCGCCTTCCAGCACGCGGGCATGGGCGTAGGCGGCGTCGAACGTGTCGCCCTCCAGCACCACCGTCGCGCCGTGCCCCTCGGTCTGGACGACTTTCACCGTGGGCGTGTTGCGCGGCATCACGATGGTGGCGGGAATGTTCATCCGGTTGGCGTGATAGGCGAGCCCCTGCGCATGGTTGCCCGCCGACGCCGCGATCACGCCTTTCGCGCGCGCCGCGTCCGACAATTGCAGCAGTGTGTTGAGCGCGCCCCGTTCCTTGTATGCGGCGGTGAACTGCAGGTTCTCGAACTTCAGGTACACGGTTGCGCCGGTCATCTGCGACAGGGTGCGGCTGACCAGCGTCGGGGTGCGGACGATCTGGTCGCGAATGCGGTCGTGCGCGGCGTGGACGTCGTCGATCGTGACGGGCAGCGGCGGGCGCTTGATCTGGGTTGCCATGGCCGCGCTCTAGACCATGGTGGCGCGGCAGGGAAACACCGCGTATCGCCGGGGGCATGAGCCCCGATCTCCTCCGACCGTCCCTCGTCGCGCTCGCCGCCCTGCTGCTGCCGGTCCCCGCGCTGGCCGACGCGATCGTCGACAACGTCAACGGCATGACCCTCGACGCGGAGGGCAAGGTGGTCCGCTTCCGCGCGATCGTGCTGGGCAAGGACGGCCGCGTGATCCGCCTGGTTCCGGTCGGCGAGGCGGAGCCTCAGCCCGCGCGTGCGAAGAAGGGCAAGGACCAGCCGCCCGCGCCCCGCTACGACTGGCGCGCGGACCTGAAGGGGCGGGTGGTAATCCCCGGCTTCATCGACGCTCATGGCCACGTCATGGGCCTCGGCCTCGCGCAGCTGACGCTGGACCTGTCGGACACGAAGACGCTGGCGGAGGCGCAGGCGAAGATCCGCGCATATGCCGCCGACAATCCCGATCGCAAGTGGATCATCGGTCGCGGCTGGAACCAGGAGGTGTGGGGGCTGGGCCGCTTTCCGACCGCCGCCGACCTCGACGCCGCGGTCGCCGACCGGCCGGTCTGGCTCCAACGCGCGGACGGCCATGCCGGCTGGGCGAACACGGTCGCGATGCGCGACGCCGGCATCACCGCCGGCACCGCCGCGCCCGCGGGCGGCCGGATCGAAAAGGCGTCGGGCGGCCGTCCCGCCGGCGTGTTCGTCGACGCCGCCAAGGCGCTGGTCGACCGGGTCGTGCCCCAACCCTCGGCCAAGGACATGAACGCAGCCTTCCTCGAAGCGCAACTGACCCTGCTGTCGAAGGGGATCACCGCGGTCGGCGCGATGTCGGTGTCGCTCGACGACTGGATGACCTTTCGCCGGATGGGCGACGCGGACAACCTGCGCGTCCGGTTGATGGTCTATGCCGACGGGATCGAGACTACCACCCGGATCGGCGGCACCGGCCCGACCCCATGGCTTTACGACGGCAGGCTCAAGCTGAACGGGGCCAAGCTCTATGCCGATGGCGCGCTCGGCTCGCGCGGGGCATGGCTGTTCCAAGATTATGCGGATGCGCCGGGGCAGAAGGGGCTCGGCTTCCTGTCCGACACCCAGCTCCAGAACCTGATGAGCCGCGCGGCGATGGACAATTACCAGGTCGCCGTTCACGCGATCGGCGACCGCGCGAACGATCAGGTGCTGAACGCGATCGACGAGATGAGCGAGACGTACAAGGGCGACCGGCGCTGGCGGATAGAACATGCGCAGGTGCTGACTCCCGCCGACGTGTCGCGCTTCGGCAAGCACGGGATCGTCGCCTCGATGCAACCGACCCACGAGACGAGCGACCGGCTGATGGCGGAGGCACGGCTCGGCCCGTCGCGGCTTCCCACCGCCTATGCCTGGCGCTCGATCCGCGCGGCGGGCTCGACGCTCGCCTTCGGCTCAGACTTCCCGGTGGAAAGGCCCGATCCCTTCGCCGGCTGGGCCGCCGCCTTTACCCGCCAGGACGCCGACGCCCAGCCCGCGGGCGGCTGGCAACCGCAGGAGCGGGTGACCCGCGAGGAGGCGTGGCGCGCCTTCACCTCGGACGCCGCCTATGCCGGCTTCGCGGAAAAGCAGTTCGGCCGATTGGCGGCGGGGCAATATGCCGACTTCGTGGTGGTCGACCGCGACCCCCTGCTCGCCAGCCCCTCCGACCTGCGCGCCACCAAGGTCGAGGAAACCTGGATCGGCGGGCAGAAGGTGTGGGCGGGGAAGGGCGGTTGATCCGGCGGGAGGGCGCGCGCCGCCGTCAGCGCGCCTGCCGCCTCGCAAAGGCCGCGACCGTGCGGTCGGCAAGGGCGACGAGCTTTTCCTGATCCGCCGGCGCGGGTGCAGTCCTGGCGGCGGTGTCGATGACGCAGATCGTGCCGATGCGCTTGCCCTCCGGCGTCCTGAGCGGTGCGCCCGCATAGAAGCGGATGTTCGGAGCACCGGTGACCAGCGGGTTGTCGGCGAAGCGATCGTCCGCGGCGGCGTCCTCCACCACCATGACGCCATTGCCGCGGATCGCGTGGGTGCAGAAGGAGATGGAGCGCGGCAGTTCGGGGGCGGCCAGGCCGATGCGCGCCTTGAACCATTGCCGGTGCTCGTCGACCAGCGATATCAGCGCGATGGGCGCGTCGAACATCCGGGCCGCCTGGCGCACCAGCCGATCGAACGCGGGCTCGTTGGGCGTGTCGAGCACGCCATAGGCGCGCAATTGCGCGACGCGCTCAGTCTCGTCGTCGGTACTCGTCGGGTCGTCGGTCATCCACCGATGATCGATCGGATCGCCGATCGAAAAACTCACCTGCATCAAAGCGACGCTGGATTATGATACATCAATGATGCAGATCATTCCGGTGCTCGTGGATCGCGGATCTCCGAGGCGGTTCGTCAAGCAGCCATCGATTCCATACGCGCCGATCTCGCGTAACGGTCTGCCCTCACGCGACCGCGGCGGTCTCCTCGGGCTCGCGCAGCACGTACCCGCGGCCCCATACCGTCTCGATATAGTTCTCGCCGTCGCAGGCGAGCGACAGCTTCTTCCTGAGCTTGCAGATGAACACGTCGATGATCTTGAGCTCGGGCTCGTCCATCCCGCCATACAGGTGGTTGAGGAACATCTCCTTGGTCAGCGTCGTGCCCTTGCGGAGCGAGAGCAGCTCCAGCATCGCATATTCCTTGCCGGTCAGGTGGACGCGCGCGCCGTCGACCTCGACGGTCTTGGCGTCCAGGTTGACCGCGAGCTTGCCGGTGCGGATCACCGACTGCGAGTGGCCTTTCGACCGGCGGACGACCGCATGGATGCGCGCGATCAGCTCTTCGCGATGGAACGGCTTGGTGACGTAATCGTCCGCGCCGAACCCGAACGAGCGGACCTTGCTGTCCATCTCGTTGATGCCCGACAGGATCAGCACCGGCGTCGTCACCCGGGCGACGCGCAGCTTCTTGAGCACGTCATAGCCGTGCATATCCGGCAGGTTGAGGTCGAGCAGGATGATGTCGTAGTCGTACAGCTTGCCGAGATCGAGGCCTTCCTCGCCCAGGTCGGTGGTGTAGACGTTGAGGCCCTCGGCGTTGAGCATCAGCTCGATCGCCTTGGCGGTGGTCGGCTCGTCCTCGATCAGCAGCACGCGCATCGCGAATAATCCCCGTTGGGGCCGTTCCCGTCGGCCCGGCTGGTTGCATTAACCAACATACCAATGAGGGTTAAAGGTTAATTCCAACTTAAGGCAAGTCGCGTTTTGGCTCGACGGGTTCGCCATCGGGACCGAACAGCCGGCGATGGGCGGCGCGGGGGATCGGCTCCCCCAGTACCTCGCGAAGGTAAAGGCTGCGTATCAGGGTAAAGAACACCACCAGCAGCGCCGCCGAGAAGAACAGCCCAAACAGCCCGAACACCACCCCGATGCCGATGATCGCGAACACGGTCACCGCCGGCGGGATCGAGACGACCCGGCTCTGGACATAGGGAGTGATGACGTTGGTCTGGATCAGCCGCACGGCCGCATAGGTGACGAGGGCGCCGATCACCGGCCCGGTCCCGACCGTCGCCGCCAGCCCCAGCGCCGGCAACATCGCGGCGGTCGGCCCGACATAGGGGATGAACTCCGACAATCCCGCCAGCAGCCCCAGCGCGGCGGCGGACGGCACCCCCGACAGCCACAGCCCGACCCCCACCAGCACACCCATGCTGGTCATCAGGATCAGCGACGACCGGAGCCATAGCCTCAGCGTCGCGGCGACGTCGGCCAGCGCATCCTCCACCGGCGCGCGCGACCGCGGCGGCACCAGCAGCAGCAGCCCGCGCTCATAGGCACGCGGATCCGCGGCGAAGAACAGCGCACCGACCAGCACCAGGATCGAATTGAGGATCAGCTCGCCCGCGCCCTCCGCGACCCCGCCGACGTCCTGCGCCACCCGGCTGCCGGCGTAGGCTGCGCGCACCGCATCGACGATCTTGGCCCCGACCGGCGTGCGCGACAGGTACGCGGCGAGCTCGTCGAGCAGCCCCGGCAGCCTGAGCACCAGTACGTTGATCTGCTGGCGAAACTCGACCGCGAACAGCCAGACCAGGAAGGTGACGACCGCCAGCACGGTGACGATCGCCACCGGCAACGCCCAGCGCCGCGCGACCTTCAGGTGATCGCGATACAGGTCCGCGACCGCATGGATCACGATCGCCCCCAGCACCGATCCGAACGCCAGGATCAGCAGGTTCGCCGCCCGCCAAAGCGCCAGCACCACCGCCGCGACGAGCAGCAACAGCAGCAGCCGCCGCACGAATCGCGTGTCGGCGCGATCGGGGGCGAGCCGCGGGACGAGCGTGGCAGGGGCCTCGTCGCTCATCGCTCGCGCAGCCGTTCGGTCAGGAACGCGATCAGCGCCTCCACGCGGGCGGGCCGCAGCGGGCTCGGCGGGGTCAACAGGTGCAGCCCCACCGACGCGGTGGTCCAGTCGGGCAGCAGCCTGGCGACCCCTCCGTCCGCGATTCGGTCTCGCAGGATGAAGCCCGGCAGCCGCGCGATCCCCAGCCCGGCGTCGAGCGCGGGCAGCATTGCCTCGCCGCTGTTGACCGCCAGCGGCCCGGCGGCGCGCACCGACACTTCCGCCCCGTCCGGCCCGTGGAAGCGCCATGGCCCGGCAACGTTGCTGTATCCCAGCAGGCGATGGTTCGCGAGGTCGGCCGGATGCGCCGGCGTCCCATGCGCCTCCAGATAGGCCGGCGCCGCGACCAGGTGCGTGTCCACCGTGCACAGCCGCCGCGCCCGCAGGCTGCTGTCGGGCAGGTCCGCGATCCGGAGCGCGACGTCGAACCCTTCCGCGACGATGTCGACCCTGGCGTCCGACAGGTGCAGGTCGATCTCGACCGCCGGATGATCGCGCAGGAACTCCGCCACCAGCGGCGCGACATGGGTGATGCCGAAGCTCATCGGCACCGCCAGCCGGACGCGCCCGGCCGGCGCGGCGGCGGCGTCGCGCGCCGCCTCCTCCGCCCCGTGCGCCTCCGCCAGGATCCGCGCCGCGCGCTCCGCCAGCGGCCGCCCGGCCTCGGTCAGCGCCAGCCGGCGGCTGGTGCGATGGAACAGCGACTGGCCGATATGCGCTTCCAGACGGGTGATCGCCTTCGACACCGTCGCCTTGGACAGCCCGATCGCATCGGCCGCGCCGCTGAACGAGCGGTGCTCCACCACTGCGGCAAAGATCGCCCAGGCTTCTAGATCGGGAAGGCGCATGGCCACGCGTTACCAATCCGGATGCGGGAACGCCATCACCTTCAAGACCGAAACGACCTCTTTCGAGCGTTTCCATTTACCAAATGATCGCGCCGCCTAGATTGATCGATGAAGGAGATCGCTCATGACTCTCATCCTAGACCGCATCGATCGCCGTCCGTTCGAAACGCTGGGCCATGCCGACCATGGCTGGCTGGACGCGCGCCACCATTTCTCGTTTGCGAGCTACCACGACCCGGCCCGCATGGGCTGGGGCACGATCCGGGTGTGGAACGACGACGTCATCGCGCCCCGCTCGGGTTTTCCCGCGCACCCGCATCGCGACATGGAGATCGTCACATATGTCCGCTCCGGCGCGATCACCCACCAGGACTCAATGGGCAATCAGGGCCGCACGGAGGCCGGCGACGTCCAGGTGATGAGCGCCGGCTCGGGCATCCGTCACGCCGAGTTCAACATGGACGACGAGCCCTGCACGCTGTTCCAGATCTGGATCGAGCCGACCCGGCGCGGCGGCCAGCCGAACTGGGGCACGCGGCAGTTCCCCAAGGGCGAACGCTCCGGCCGGTTCGAGGTGCTCGCCTCGGGCTTCGCCGAGGACGGGGACGCGCTGCCGATCCGCGCCGCCGCCCGCGTGATGGGCGCGACACTCATGGCCGGCGAGCGGGTGGTCTACGCAGTCGGCGAGGGCCGCCACGCCTATCTCGTCGCCGCCACCGGCGCGCTCACGATCGCCGGCGAGCCGGTCGCCGCGCGTGACGGCGTCGCGCTGTCCGGCGGCCGGTCGGTCGAGATCGTCGCCACCGCCGACGCCGAGATCGTCCTCGTCGACGCCCAATAACGCCCACTCCGTCACAAAGGAACGATGATGACCAAGGTTCTGGTGCTCTACTACTCCTCCTATGGCCATATCGAGCAGATGGCCGACGCGATGGCCGAGGGCGCGCGCGCCGGCGGGGCGGAGGTCGACATCCGCCGCGTCGCCGAAACCGCCCCGCCCGAGGTGGTCGCCGCCGCGCACTTCAAGACCGACACCGCCCATCCGGTGATCGAGGGTCCCGACACGCTGGAGCATTACGACGCGATCATCGTCGGCGCGCCCACCCGCTATGGCCGGATGCCGAGCCAGATGGCGGCATTCTGGGACACTACCGGCGGGCTGTGGGCGCGCGGCGCACTCAACGGCAAGGTCGGCGGCGCGTTTACCTCCACCGCCAGCCAGCATGGCGGGCAGGAGACGACGCTGTTTTCGATCATCACCAACCTGCTCCACATGGGCATGGCGGTGGTCGGGCTCGACTATGGCTTCCAGGGGCAGATGGGGGTCGAGAAGGTCGTCGGCGGCTCCCCCTATGGCGCCACCACGATCGCCAACAACGACGGCAGCCGTCAGCCCAGCCCCGAGGAACTTGCCGGTGCCCGCTATCAGGGCCAGCGCATCGCAGAGACTGCGGCCAAGCTGTTCGGCTAGCGGCGTCACCTCCCTCTCCCCTTCTGGGAGAGGGAAGGGGCCTGCCGCCATTGGCGGTGGGAAGGGTGAGGGCGATCTAGCGCCGCCGCCCCTTCTTCCGCTTCCCCAAGGTTTCCACCACCACCGGCGGTGTCACCCGCATCTCCACCGTCCGCACCACCGGGGGCGGCGTCACCACCGCCGGGTCTGCCGGGAACCGCGCCCGCGCCGCGGCGAAGGTCGCCCGAGCCGCCCCCGCGCCCGGCGCATCCGCCCGCACGCCCACCCAGCGCCAGTGCCACGGCTCCCACTTCACACCCTGCTGGTTCCCCGGCGGAAAGCTCAGTTCGAACCCAAACCGGGCTGCGTTGAGCCGCAGCCAGCGCGCCGCCGGCAGGATCGCCATGCACGCCTCCGCATCGGGGCAGTTGGGCGAGGGACGCACCGCGAAGTCGATGGCATAGCCCGAGGTGTGCTCGCTATGCCCCGGCGGCGCGACCGATATGGCCCGGTCGGCGGCGTCCGTCGCCACCTCGCGACAGAATACGCCCGATTGCCGAATCAGCGACCGATGGCACGACAGCCCGCGCAAGGATCCCCCCGTCTCCGGATCGGCCGCGGCGGCGGCGAGCAGCCGCTGGAGATCGGGCAGCACCTCCGCCCGGATGCGACAGGCACCGCGCACCGCGAACCCCGCGGGCGCCTCGACCAGCAGCTCGCGCGGAACGTCGCCATAGGGCAGGTGCCCCAGCACCCGCCCGTCCGCCGCCACCCGCACCGACTCGCCCGCGCAGGTCTGTGCCTCCGCCGCGGCCGGCAGGAGGAGGAACAGGATCGAAAGCCGGCGGATCATCGCCTGGCGGCTCTGGCCCGGCGGGGCCGACGGTGGCAAGGGCCGATGATGCATGGCGACCGGGTTCTCTTCATCGACGGCGAAGCGCTGGTGATCGACAAGCCCGCGGGGCTGCCCGTCGATCCTCCGCGCGACGGCGGGCTCAGCCTCGAAAACCACCTCGAATCGCTCCGCTTCGGCTTCCACCGCTGGCCCGCCGCGGTGCACCGGCTCGACCGCGACACCAGCGGCTGCCTGCTGCTCGCCCGCAATCCCAAGGCGCTGGCCCGCTTCGGCCGGGCGTTCGAGGCGGGCGAGGTCGAGAAACGCTACCTCGCCGTGCTCGACGGCGTGCCGGACGGGGAGGGCGGCACGATCGATCTGCCACTCGCCAAGGTCTCGACCCGAGAGGCGGGATGGCGGATCGTCGCCGACCCCGCCGGCAAGCCCGCCCGCACCGCATGGGAACTGCTGTCGGTCCACGACGGCCGCGCGCTGGTCGCCTTTACCCCGGCGACCGGCCGCACCCACCAGTTGCGCGTCCACGCCGCCACCGGATTGGGCGCGCCCATCGCCGGCGACCCCCTCTATGGCCGCGCCTCGCCGTCCGGCCTCCTGCTCCACGCCGAACGCCTGGTCCTGCCCCGCCCTGGCAAGTCCCCAATCGAAGCCATTGCCCCGATACCGACGCGCTTCACCGCGGCCGGCTTCCCCGGACAGCAAACGCTAGCGTAGGCCTCCCTTGTGCTCCCGCGAAGGCGGGAGTCCAGATTGGGTCCTCGCCTTCGCGGGGACACAAAGGTGCGTCCCCGAACATCGGGTATGCCCACATCCCTCGATTTGCACGCCCGAGAGCGAAGTGTTAGCCTCCCTTCACCAAAGCCGATCAAAGGGAGAGTTTGCCATGCGCCGGACGCTCGCATTGAGTCTGGGCCTGCTCGCCGCCACGCTGTCCGCCCCCGCGGCGGCGCAGGCGAAAGCAAAGAACTACACCTCGCTGATCGTCTTCGGCGACAGCCTCGTCGACGCCGGCAACATCCGCGCCCAGGGTGTCGGTGCCAGCCCGGCACAGGGCTATTTCCAGGGCCGCTTCACCAACGGCTACGACTATACCGACCTGCTCAGCCGCCGCCTGTTCGGCGACGTCACGGTCGCCTCGCGTTCGAACGCCGCCGGCACCAACTTCGCTTACGGCGGTGCCCGCGCCAGCGACACTACGCCGCCGCCCTTCGTCCGCGACCTGAACGAACAGATCGCCGAGTACGACGCCTATCGCGCCCGCGGCAACGTGGTCGACCCGACCGGGCTCTACATCCTCAACTTCGGCGGCAACGACGTGTTCGCCGCCGCCGCGCCCGGTACCCCCACCGGCTTCGCCAGCGACGCCGCTTTTTTACAGAACGCCGCCAACGCCTATGCCCAAGGTGTCCAGGACCTCGCCGACCGTGGCGCGCGCAACATCCTCATCACCGGCTTCCCCAACGCGACGCCGGGGCCGCAGCTCGACTCGTCGCTGCTCGCGGAAGGCTATCTGACGACCGCGCTCGCCGGGCTCACCCTGGCCGGCGACACCACGCTCTACCGGTTCAGCTATCTCAGCTTCTTCCAGCGGCTCCAGGCGGACCCGAGCGCGTTCGGGCTGCCCGAGCCGCTGATCCTCCCCGACGCCAACCGCCCCGATCGCGGCACCTGCCAGGGCGCTGGGCTGCCGGAGGGCTGTGTCGGCTATTTCTCCTTCGACGGCGTCCACCCCACCGCGGCGGTGCAGGCGGCGCTCTACCGCGATATCGACGCGCAGTTCGGCCTCACGGCCGGTGTCCCCGAGCCCGCGACCTGGGCGATGCTGATCCTCGGCTTCGGCGCGGTCGGTGCCAACCTCCGCTACCGCCGCCGCAGCGTGCGCGTGGCGTTCGGCTAGACGGGCTTCGCGATGTCGTGAAGTTCGGCAACCCCGCCTCAGTCGATCTTCTTCGACCTGAGGCTCTTCACCGCGCCGCGCCGCGCCTTGCCGTCGACCCGGCGGGTCTGGCTGGCGCGGGTCGGCTTGGTCGGGCGGCGCTTGGCCTGCACCACCGTCGCGTCGCGGATCAGCTCGACGAGCCGCGCCACCGCCTCGGCCCGGTTGACGTGCTGCGATCGCGACCCCTCGGCGCGGAGCACCAGCACCCCCTCGCGGGTCATCCGGCTTCCCGCCAGCAGCTGGAGCCGCCGCTTGACCGCCTCGGGCAACGACTCCGACCCCGCGACGTCGAAGCGCAGCAGCACCGCCGAATCGGTCGTGTTGACGTGCTGCCCGCCCGCGCCGCCGGCGCGCGTTGCGGTGAAGGACAGCTCGTCCTCGTCGATCGCGATCGATCGGGTGATCGGTATCTCGGCCACGTCGCCCGCCATAGCTGCGCGCAACGCCGCTGCCGAGTGGTTGCGGATCGCCACGCGCACGCTACCTCGCGACGCATGTACGCCTTTGCCGTCGACAGCGCCGACACCGCCGCGCTCCACTGCGATCTCCTTCAAGCCGCCGACGCGCTCACCGCCGGCGAGCCGGACGGCATCGCGAACATGGCCAATGTCGCGGCGCTGCTCTGGCAGTACTTGCCCGACCTCAACTGGGCCGGCTTCTATCGCATGGTCGACGGCGAGCTCGTGCTCGGCCCGTTTCAGGGCAAGCCCGCCTGCATCCGCATCCCGCTCGGCAAGGGCGTCTGCGGCACCGCCGCCGCGAGCGGGCAGAGCCAGCGGGTCAGCGATGTCCACGCCTTTCCCGGCCACATTGCCTGCGACGCCGCCAGCGCGTCGGAACTGGTCGTGCCGGTGGTTCGCGACGGCGCGGTGGTGGCTGTGATCGACCTCGACAGTCCGTCACCCGCCCGCTTCGCGCTGGAAGATCAGGAGGGGGTGGAGGCGATCGCCGCGCTGATCGCGACCCGGATCGGATGATCCGAAACGGGCCCGGATCGGCTGATCCGAAACGGGACAGCCGTTACGATGGCGACTCAAACGGCCCGATGGTAAGCAACCCGCTAACGGCCGGCACGTTTGCTTGGGCAGGCTGGACCACAGGGAGTTGCACGATGCGGACCGTCATCATCATGGCCGCGGGGCTGGCGACCGCGATGACGGGCGCGGCAGATGCACAGCGCGTGGTCACCCGCGGCCCCGGCGCCGGCTATCCCGTGCCCGGCCCCGGCGGCCCGGTGGTTCACCCCGATCCCGGCCGCGTGCCGATCGCGGGCCAGCCCGGCTCCGGCCGCGGACCCATCGAGGGCCAGCCCGACGGATCGCGTTGGGGCAGCCGGATCGACGGCCGCTGGTGGGGCGGGGCGAACGCGCCCGGCGGCTGGTCGGCCTATCGTCGCCCCGTCCGCGGCTACGCGCTGCCCCGCTACTGGGTCGCGCCACGCTTCACCATCAAGGACTGGCAGGGCTATGGCCTGCGCCAGCCCGCCTATGGCTACAACTGGGTCCGTTATTACGACGACGCGGTGCTGATCGACAGCCGCGGCTCGGTGTTCGATTCGATGTCCGGGCTCGACTGGGACGGCTATGGCGACGCTGGCCATCGCAACGGAGGCTACCCTTCCGACGGCTATGCCCATGCCGACGACCGCGGCTATGTCCGCGAGCGTCGCGACGACGGTCTCGGCGGCGCGGCGATCGGCGCGGTCGCGGGCGGCGTCGCGGGCAACCTCATCGCCGGCCGCGGCAATCGGCTGGGCGGTACGCTGATCGGCGCGGGCGTCGGCGCGGCGGCCGGCTATGCGATCGACAAGGTGGAGGATCGCGGCCGCTACGACGACCGCCGCGGCGTCCCCGTCGCGCCGCCGCCCGGCGCGGGCTATCCGCCGCCCCCCGGTTACACGCACGGCGCTTATGCCGACAGCGGCTACGACGACCCGCCGCCGCCCTACACCGCCCACCCGGCGCCCGCCTGGGTGTCGCCCGACGGCCGCACCACCGTCACTACCACCACCGCAGGCTATAACACCGGCTATTGGGGCGGCGGCACCACCACCGTCGTGGTCCAGTCTGCCCCCGTCGTCACCACCACCACCACGACCGAGGTCATCGAGGACCACGTCACCTATACCCGCGCGCCGGCCAGGAAGGTTCGCAGCTGGAAGCCCAAGACCCGCTGCTACTGCCGCTGACGTTCGGTGTGGCGGTCATCCCGGCCGCCGACGATGCCGCTCCGCACGAACTCCCGCGGGGCGGCATTGTCATGTCCGGGGTTCAGCGGGCCCGCCCGGCAAAGCTGATCAGGCTCTCCGCCCCGTCCGCCGCCACCGCGCTGACGCCGACGAAATGGTCATCCACCGGCGTGTCCGCCAGCACCACTTCGGTGGCGGTCACGTTGCGCGCGCGCGTCCAGTCCGGCCGGTCGTTGCGCCGCCACCGCACCCGATAGCGTGCCGCCCCCGGCACCGCCGCCCATCGCACCGTCGTGTCGCGCGACAGCGCCCCGGCGATCGACACCCCCGCCGGCGCGGCCGGTGCGGCGGCCAGCCGGGCGATCGCCGCGACGTTGATCCGCGTCACCCCCGCCAGATAGCCGAAGTCCATCTTGTCGATCGTGTCGCCATACGCGACGCCGTTCTCGGTCCTGAGGTCCTGGTGCTGCGCGTCCCAGTCCTCGTTGGCGACCGAGAAGCGCACCGCCGGCCAGCCGAGCTTGAGGAACGGCTCATGGTCGCCGCCGCGCCCCAGCCGGTCGGGCCGGCGGTCGAGCATCACGCCCGGTCCGCGCTCCCGTGCCGCCACCTCCGCCACCGCCTTGGCGAGCGCGCGGCTCGGCCCGTCATCCTCGCCGCCGTCCGCCCGCCGCGCGAGTTGCGCCGGCAGGTCCTCCGACACGCGGATCCCCTCGGAAAAGACGCGCACATAGCGCCCCTCGCGCGCGCCGCCTTGGCCGCGGGTGTTGCCGACGATGTCGTTGTTGAGCATCGCCGCGACCTGCCACCCGCGCTCGCGCGCCGTCTCCGCGAGCAGCGTCGCCCCCCACAGCCCCTGCT
>Ga0325401_1001803_pt1 | contig 18484 bp, 12 predicted proteins | sample PopdelMetagenome_FD_205666 | JGI IMG/M metagenome (GOLD analysis project Ga0325401, IMG submission 205666) | Populus deltoides microbial communities from Bellville, Georgia, United States - Xylem-PdKOR-R2 | ecosystem: Host-associated > Plants > Phyllosphere > Stem > Wood/Secondary xylem | place... | reverse complement strand
TATTTATTTGATTTTAAATTTATTTTTATAATTTGTTTTGTTTATTTTTATAAGTATCGCAGTTTTGAAAAACAATTTCTTAAACCTAGTGCATTCCGTCATCCAAATCATAAATTTAATAGATTAAATAACGAAACTCAAGTCAATTTAATATATTGATATCTTCATATTAAAATAAAAATATTTAATTTTTTTAAAATTAAACTATATTAAAATATTTTTTATTCAAGCCGCATCGCTGTAAGCATTTATAACAATATAGTCGAATTGAATTGGAAGAAGATTCATTTAGTATTTTATAACATCTCATGAAATTATATTTTAATAAATTAATGTAAAGATTTTCATGTATTCAATAATCTTATTTTTTAAAATCATGTTTAAAAACATATATTATTTTAATAATATTAGTGTTTACCTTAGTCTTTTTTATTTAGTCTTGTTTTTTTAAATTAATTTTTAAAAAAATTTGTCTTTCAATATTAGTTTGAATAGTAATTATTCATTGTAATTTGTTTCAAATTATTTTTTTATAAAGTTATTAAAATCTTTGATTTAAAAGATTAATTAAGTTTACTTGATTCAATCTAATATTATGTTGTCTTAATATTTTTTTAAAAAATATTATTTTAAATTTTTTTATTTAAATAATATTTTTACCATTCGTGAATAATTTTAAAAAATATCAAATCAATCATGTCATTGTAAATCAACAATCATATATTTTAATTGTTTTTACTATAAAATATATTAACATCTCTAATAACAAGAACTAAATAACCAATGCATTAAATTAATTTGACTCGCGGCATAACGAGTGAGAACAAGTAGTGTGAACTAATAGAAGTGAAGGCCCACAAACATTTGACGACTCCCTTGTCAATGCATTAAATTAAAAGAAGGAACTGGTCACCACAGGGAATAAGGAAACATCAACGGATAAGATGTTTTAAAAATGACACGTGGAGCTTCAGCAGTGAGACAAGTCATCAAACACGTGCCAATGTTGAAGAAGTTCAAGGAAATTACTTCATCGTCTAGGAGGCATACGACCCCACATGACACACGTGGTTAACACATTATCTGCTCAGCTAAGTAAAATAGGACCCACCAAGACCAGTCAAAGTGCGAAGTAACCGATCCCGTGTTCGTGTTCACCTCGTATCCTCATCCACAAAGATCCTAAGCATATATAGCAGCACACAATCTCACTTCTGTTAGTTAAAAAAGAGCAAGCCGGAATCTCAACACTCTCACAAGTCATTCATTATCCGTGCCCAAAAGTTTAAAGCGGACCCATAAACCCTATACAAACATCACTAGCTCTTAAAAATGGTCGTGGGAGGATCAAATTCCTTCTCACCTGACAAGCAAGAATCATCTTTATCATCTTTACTATCCGATAGTAGCGGTTCTCAGCAGGACTCGCCCAGTTCGAACGAGAAAGTCTTACTAGCAACAAGTCGTCCGAAAAAGCGTGCAGGGCGGAGGATATTCAAGGAGACTCGTCATCCAATCTTTAGAGGTGTTAGGAAGAGGAATGGCGATAAATGGGTTTGCGAATTGCGTGAACCAAATAAGAAGTCACGTATTTGGCTAGGCACATATCCTACACCCGAAATGGCAGCCCGGGCACATGATGTAGCTGCTTTGGCGTTTAGGGGAAAATCAGCTTGCCTTAATTTTGCGGACTCGGCATGGAGGTTGCCTGTGCCTATTTCAAATGAGGCCAAGGACATAAGGAGGGCAGCAAGTGAGGCAGCAGAGTTGTTTAGGACTTCAGACCTTGGTGGTCAAGTAATGGAAGATTTCAGGAGGGAGGACTGTGGTGAAGTTTGTAGCAGTACTAATGATGACATAAGAGATTTGCCATCTGAAAATGTGGGGTATATAGACGAAGAGGCAGAATTTAACATGCCAGGGTTGCTTGCTAGTATGGCAGAAGGCCTTCTACTCTCTCCTCCACATTATACTGGGGACTGGAATGACGGGGAAATTGATGCTGATTGGTCGTTGTGGAGTAGTTAATTTGACGTGTCAAGGTTTTGTGGATTTTTCTCTTCTAGCTAGTTACAGAAATTCAAATTTTTTGGAAAATGTTCGATCGGAGGAATTAATGTCATGGGATAAATTGTGTGTGTGTGTGTGTGTGTATAGCTAGAAAACAAGCTGACAGGCTCGATGGCTATTAAAACATCAGAGCATGTCTTGATATACTGGGCAGAGTGTAACTTCTTGATATATAAGCTTAATATTCAAGAAATTCAGAACGAGTCGCTGAGAGATGTCATGGTCACGAAAGTAAAGTCGGTTCTCTTATAATGGACATAAATAACAATGTTTAGTTTGGTAGATTATTAATGAAAATAAGTTCTTACTTACCTCTCAGTTTAATTAGAATTAAAGATATTTGAAAGTTTTTTTTTTCATTAATAATAAATGAAGAACAAATAAATCACTCTTTTTATAAATTTAGAGGAATTATATATTGCTATTTGAAGAGATGATGGACATAATTAAGATGCCCTTTTAATGATTTGGATGGCAAATAAAATGTTTGAGATTCTCAATCTTGACATGCCTATACAGGACTTGATTGCATTCATACATACATACAAGTGGGTTTGGATCATCATATCACATCACGTTAATGAAAAATCCAAAATCACAAAATGATCATAGCAACTTTCTCTATCCAACAAAAAAACAAACACCGGACTTTTTATTTAAAGTGAAAAAAAAACTTGACAAATAAATAACATCCGATTCCATATATACAAGATTTACTTGGATCTTGATAAAATTAAATAAATAAATAATCTAAAAGTATGAAAAAAAGAACAGGGAGGGGCTGCTGTCGGGTCTCATCGGCAATAGCTACGCTGATACTTTAGATAAAACTAGATTTTTTGAGTGTTTTTAGAGGGAAAGAGGGGTAAGATCCTTATGAAACTAATTACAGGTGGGTAGATACTGGGGACAAATGTATTAGATAACATTTAAAATTGTTATGCTTATAGGTTGAACATGTTCTTTTACTGGATATGCCAAGTTCTTCTACCTGATAAAAGGTTATTTATTTTATGTTTCTTGTCCTTAGTTTCAGAGTACGTAACGGCGGATAAAGGGACAGGGTTGTCTTTCTTCCATTTGCATCATATATTAAAATAAAGGCTCTACATATGGAAAAATAATGTAGAACAATTCGTTTACGTTTACATGTAAAGCTAACTGCTAACTATGGCACTACGTACTAATCTAGAAGTTTGCCTAATAACTCCATAACGACAAATCAGAACCATTCTCCATATGATCCAAGTCGTTGCAATCATTCCTTACATAACATGGAGGAGAGAGTAGAAGACCTTCTGCCATGTCCACGAGCAACCCTGGCATGTCAAACACTGCTTCCTCGAAGAAGACATCATTTTCTCCTGGCATGTCAAACACTGCTTCCTTGAAGAAGACATCATTTTCTTGGAAAGTTTTGCAATCATCGCTGCAAACTTCACTTGAGTAATCCTCTAGCACTGCATTGCTATCTTGTTGTTTCGCCGGATGACCACCAAACTCTTGACGCCTAAATAATTCTGCTGCCTCATTTGCTGCCCTTGTAATATCCTTAGAATCCTTCGAAACTGGCACAGGCAACCTCCAGGCAGAATCAGCGAAGTTAAGGCAAGCAGATTTGCCTCTAAGTGCCAAAGCAGCAACATCATGAGCTCTAGCTGCCATTTCTGGTGTAGGATATGTTCCTAACCATATTCGTGACTTCTTGTTTGGTTCCCGCATCTCACACACCCATTTGTTACCATTCCTCTTCCGAACACCTCTAAAAACCGGGTGCCGAGTCTCCCTGAATATTCTGCGGCCAGCGCGTTTTTTCGGAAAACTTGTTGCTAGTAAGACCTCTTCATCAGAATGGACAACTCGTCGAGACGTGCTGCTATCGGAGAAAGAAGATGCTTCTTGCCTGTCATTGGGCATTGAATTTGACCTCAAAGGATGTTGATCAGAGAATTGGCAGAAATTATCCATTCAACAAGAACTGAAGGCAGTTTCAACTTTTGAGAGGGAATATATAGAATGATGGGGTGAATTTATTTCTTTCTTTCTTTCTCTCGTCTGTCTGTCAAGGGAATTTCTTTTTTGTTGATTTCTGTGGGTTTCAAAGGGGGAATTGAATGTAGTGTGAAAGGCTTCGGTTTTGGAGACAGTGGGTGATCTAGGAAGTGTTGAATCGGTTGCTCAGTCAGATGGGATAATTATATAGGCTTTGTGTTTTGAAGAGGATATTTAATGGTGGGGCCGTACACGGATTCACTTGAGATGCCAGTTGGAGACCCACGGTTCACACCAGGGCCAGGAACAGGAAGCACCAAAGTGGAAAGTGATATGATGGTCGTTCCCACTTTAGTCTCTGCCAGCAGCTTCTGCCACCTCATTGCTTACAATTTACCGCTGTATCGTACTATCTACTCTTATGCACGTGTACTCTTAATTCAAAGGAAATAACACGTGGATCTTTTCCAACGCTCGATTGGCAGCTTCATGTCGCCCCTCAAGAATACATGTTTTTTCTTTTTTTTACTTCCGAGTGTTGAGAATGCGTCTCATCAGTGTGTTGACTTCGTATTCACTGGGAACTCTTGCTTCTAGTAGTTTAGCGGTGTCTGCATGCAGCGAATTTAAAATCTGTTAAAGTCTATTCATCTAATCAGATTTTTAATTTATTTAAAAAAAATTATTAATTTAAATTTTATAAATTTCAGGATTATTAAAAATTTATATAATTATAAATTTTAAAACCTGTAAAATTAATCAAGATACGTGTAAACTAGTCCGGACATTCACATTAATAAAAACAATTTTATTAGAGACCAGTTTAATATTATTATGTTATATCATGCTGTGATTAGTATACTATCTTATGTTATTTGGTGATGTGCAATAGAATAAAGTACTTTTTTTATAATTAATTGTTGTGTTGTGCTTGTAAATGTTTAAAGCAGTTAATTATTGTTTGGTTACATTTTATTATCGTGTTTTTGAGATATCAAAGGATTGTAGTATACTAAAAATATTTTGATACATATATTTCAATATTATTAAAAAAAATTATAACCTTTATGATAGTGTCTATATTTTTATGGGACCGATTCTTAAATTTAGAAAACTAAACACATAAATTAAATGGGATGATAATATATATATATATATATAGACACATCATTTCAATAAAAAAAAATTGATATAAAAAAAATTTGAATGAAGTTGCATAAAACACTAGTATATTTTAATTTTTTTAAAAAAAAATAATAGAGAAAGGTGTTTAAAACAAATCCTATAATATAATAAACAATTGTACATTTTGTTAGTAGCAGGAAATACTCTACTTTATTTAAAAAGCAAAACAATGTTTTTTAAATAACATTGAATATAAAACTAAATGGCGTTGGATTTTCATTGAGTAGAAGTTATTTTTCATCCTCTCACTCTCACGTATTATTATGGATGGATTATGTAAAAAATTTTATTTTTTTATTTTAGTCCTTAAATTTTATTTTTCAGCGATTTAATTCTAGATAAAGACCAATTAATTTTGATTTCTTATAAAAAAAAATTAGGATTAAAAGATGAGGAGCCAAAATAAAAAAGGAGTCAAACATGGATGGCATGTCATAAGTTTTACAAAAAATACACTTTGGTCATCGAACTTAAAAAATAACACAGATTATACAATTTCGGTACCTCAATATTTTTTAAACTCAATTTTAATATAAAAATTTATTTTTGTTATTTTTTAGTTCTTAATCGATAGAGCATAGCAAGAGATCGCTGGATTCCAGAGGTAAAAAGAAAAAAATATTGTTGACACTAATTTAGGCCATCAAAACAGATAATATTTGTGTCAGATGATTCCATTTGATGAAGGAAATTCATATTACATGTATTTTTTATCTTTAAAGTTTATAAAAAAAATTATGAGCTTGAGTTGATTTTTAATTTCAAGTTAATTTTGGTTTTTGAATATGTTTTGGGTTTTTTAAGGTTATGAATAGATTTGTCACGTGATTTCTTAAGATATTTTAATTTCAAATTAAAAGCACAATAATTAGAACTAGCTCTTTCATTTTCACAACAATTTTATGGATTGGTGTTAAAACAGTAGTTCTTTAATTTGGTGGGTAAAGTAAAGCAAATGTTAGTTTTTTCTTTGGAGTTGGGAACAATTGTGGTCCCCATGGAATCGTTTGATCCTTCTTTAATCAAACATAAAAGAAACATGCCTGAAAACAAATTAAAAAGCCAGCTTAAAAGTTAAGGCCATGAAGTGGGATAAGGGATGGCATCAATCTCGCCACGTAACGTAAAGGGTGGGATAAGCTGGACACAAGGCCCAGCCTCAAGACCCACTTCAAGGTAAAAGTTCCACGAGGAGAAATGTTATTTAAAGGAGCTAAATCGCTAATAATTCTTTTTGAATAGTATTATGCATTCTAGAAAGATTTTAAAATAGTTAATTATATTCTAATATATTTATTATACAGTTATTTTAATAGTTTAATATATTGTAGTTAATTTGATGAATCTAAAAATAATTTAGAAGATTATCAATTAACCTAATATAAAAAATAAAATAAAAAATAATTAAAAAAACAACTCAAGTAAAAGCGTCAAACTCATAACATGTATTATAAGACCATAATAATTTTATTATATACTGATATTAAAAATAAATTTTTTAAAAATATTATTTTAATATATTTTTTAAAAATTATTTTTAAAAAAACCCACTAACAAAATATATCATCCTCGTAATCATTCAAAAAAAGACACCCTTGATTAGTGGTTTAGAGGGTGTTTGGCAGTGTGGTAGTGGTTGCTTTTCAAATAGCTTTTTGTACCGAAATACATGCCAATGATTTTTTTTATTTTTTTAAAATCATTTTTGACATCAGCACATCAAAACGATTCAAAAAATACAAACCGCACTTAATTTTAACAAAAAAAATTTAAAATTCAGTCAAAAACAGATTAAACCGCAGAGCCAAATGGAGTCTTAATGGTTAAACAAATGCGTGGAATGAGGTGAGACCACGGGATAACGAGAATCACGTTGTCGTCCCAGGAATCCGAGCTAGGCGGTGCACAGGTCCAAGCTTATTAACTGTTGGGCTCAGACAATATACCTTGATCCATACTTTAGCTGTTCAGATCCCTAGTGGACAAAATGACTGGATCCACGGTATTAAAATTTTGACGTTTGATGATGCAGTTTTATGCTCTCTCAATAAAGTGTTTCAACAAAGTTATTAAACTTAAAAAGTTAATGACATAAATTACAGGTTTAACGATTAAGTAATGAAATCTAAATTGATTTAATATATATTATTTATATATATATATATCATTTTAAATTTTTTGAAGCCAAAACCATGTTTTTAGTGGGGGTCACTCATAAATAATTTTATTTAAAGTTTGGAATGGGCAAAAAGTCATGATAGGAGGTTTCCCGATTGATCTACCATCTCAGGTTTAATAACATTTCCTACAGCCCATGCACTTTTCTTACATTAAAAAAAACTAATCAAGCCTGCAACGTATGCGAGATAATTACCTCGTTATTTTACTATTCTTCTTCATATTCATGTTGTAATCAGTAAACAACAAGTCATTAAAAAAAACATTTGTGGATTTTCTATTTTTTTTTAACTTATTAGGTAATTAGGTAGTGTTTTTAGAATAATTTGTGTATCTTCTTGATTTAGTAGTAGAATAAATCATTTATCCGCAATATATAACAAGTTGAATCAAATATTTTTCAAACATTAAAAAATATTTCGGCACCGGGAATGTGTTTTAAAGAAAATAAATAAACTATATAAGGATTAACCTAATATAACCTTGTCAACTTGACAAGTTCAAAGGTAACCTAGACAATCAAGAAAACAAAACATAGTTCGATAGAAAAAATTTCAATAAAACACCTTTTTTTTTAAGAAATACTAAAATAATAACATATTCAATCGACTATGTCTATCTAGGTTAATAAGTAAAATTCATGACATGGGTCTTGCAACCTTGATAGCCTCATATAAAACAAATCAAAAAACTTTTTTGAAGCTCAATTCTCAATTAATCTAATGTTGAAGGATGAAATCAAGAAGTAAAAAATGGCAAAAAAATAAACCGAGTTAACTCGATCGGGTTAACTTGTCAAATTCAAAACATGTAACTAGAATAACCCAATAGAAAAAAGATAAAAATAAATTATGAAACCCAATCCAATAAACTCAATGTTGAATGATGAAATTGAAAAAAAAATCACACTACCAGAAATTCGCTAAATAGCAACGGATTTACCGATGGAATATGTCTGTCGGTAATTTGAGGTCGAAATTACCGACGAACACATTTCCATTCGTAATTCAATTGGTAACTACCGATGGAAACTTTTCCGTCCGTAATTCAGTCGGTAACTCCTGACAGAAAATATTTCTGTCGGGACTTACCGACTGAATTACGGACGGAAAAGTTTCCGAATTAAAAAAAAGACGGGTCACTTACGTGGAGGTTTTGGTGGGTTATTTTTTTCGATGGATTCAAAACGCCAGCTGTACAGTGACGTGACCGGTTCACCGTTTAAATTGCCGACGGACTCACCGAGGGATTTGAAATGGCAGATCCGTATGGTGACGTGTCGATTTTTCAGTCAGAATCGCCGACGAAGTTTCCATCGGTGAAACCGTCGGAAAAGGTTAATATATGACAGCTCTTCCGACCCTCTCCTCCTCTATTTCTCCTTCTTCTTCCTAATCCCAACTCTCCCCATCTACAAACAACCAGCCCCCCTCCACCCCCCAAAAACAAATCTCCCTCATATCAACACAACAAGTTATATTTCTTGAAGTTTTATGGTCACAACATTCGTGTTCTGATTTACCGATGAATTTTATCAATTTTTATAAGTAATTCTATCTTTTTAAATTTTAACATTTAATTAAATGTCAATTTTATTTTTTTTAGTATATGTATTTTGTTAGTAGATGTACATGTTTTATTGTTATTTCTCAAACAAACTTGTAGTATATAAATGTATAATTCTATACCTGTTATGGTTTGTTTTAGATTTTGTAAGATTGTATTTGTTTGTAAATTGTTAAAACTTTATGAAACTACCGAAGTACATGTGCTGTTTTGAAATAATTAATAGCTTGCTTAATGGGTCCGTTTAAAGTTTTATTAATGGTATTGTGGAGTGATAATTTTTGTAAATTTACATATTTTAATTTGTATGGACGTTGATAAATGATAATGAATATTTAATATTTATGAGAAGTTGTGATTGGTTTGTTAGATAATCTCGAGGTAAATAATATTTTTGCAAGTTTATTTACCTAACTTAGTTAATTAATACATGATGTCATCATAATTTTATAGAGGTTCGATATAAGTTATGGATGATCGTTCATGAATGTATCGAGATTCACCTCATGAAATGCGGAGGATGGATTATTGTAAAAGGGTTCAGGGTTTTATTAATTTCGCAACATCTATTCCCAGAAATTTTACTGGAGACGGTATTAGGTGTCCATGCAGGAAGTGTCAAAATAAAAAGTATCTGCATCCAGATGTTGTAATGATGCATCTTCAACACAAAAGATTTATGGAGCATTACCAGTGTTGGTATGCACATGAAGAAGTATTTGGTAGTAAGAGGAGAATGGAAGAAACGGGGGTTGAGTCTATTTCTAGTGCTAGCAAGGTGCATGAAGCGGCAAATGACAACACTAATTCTTACAGAAATATGGTTATGGATGCAATGAGAATGAATAAAGGTAATGTCAGTCACTGTCCAATCGTAGAAGAAGAACCTAATGCAGATGCAGCTAGGTTTTTTGATTTGTTGAAAGATTCTGACGAACCATTATGGGATAGCTACACGAACCACAGTAAATTATCGGTCGTAGCACAGGTGTTCACCATCAAGTCAGATCACGAGTTGAGTGAGGCCGGGTATGACAAGATTATTGAATGGGTGAGAAGCATTTTACCTGAAGGGAACAGGCTGAAAGAGAACTTTTATGTTGCGAAGTCCATGATGAAACCTCTCGGTTTAGGATACCAAAAAATTGACATGTGCCCTTACTTCTACATGTTATACTACCTTAAAAATACTGAGATGACCGAGTGTATGACATGCGGGCATTCCCGTTACAAACCTAGAACTGGCAAGGGAAAGACTCTAGTGACATAAAAAACTTAGATATTTCCCGATCACACCTAGATTGCAGAGGTTATTCATGTCACTAAGGACTGCTGAGCACATGTCATGGCACCAAGCACATGATGCGGTTGATGGAGTGATGGTGCATCATTCTGACGGCGAAGCGTGGAAACGCTTTAACAGTGTTCATCCTCACTTTTCAGCTGAATCAATGAATGTGCGTCTTAGGTTGTGTACAGACAGATTCAACCCATTTGGTTCATTTGCTGCTTCTTATTCTTGTTGGCCGGTCATACTCACAGTTTATAACTTGCCACCGGGAATGTGTATGAGGCCGGAGTTCATGTTTTTATCTATTGCCATACCCGGTCCAAGCAGCTCGGGGTCGAATATAGATGTTTGTCTTCGACCGTTGGTTGATGAGTTGGCGCAGTTATGGTCCTCCGGAGCTCTGACTTATGATATATCGAGGAAACAAAATTTCTTAATGAGGGCGGCTTTGATGTGGACTATTAATGATTTTCCAGCTTATGGAATGCTTTCTGGTTGGAGCACGCATGGGAAACTCGCATGTCCATACTGCATGGAAAACAACAAGGCATTCACGCTAGCAAACGGAGGTAAAGCTTTTTTTTTTACTATCACCGTGGCTTGTTGTCACTTAATCACGGGTACAGAAAGAACAGAAAAGATTTCTTTATTGGCAGAGTTGAAAAAGATGTTGTATCCCGCGTCTTTCTAGTGAAGAATTGCATGATGTTGTCTCAGAGTACGGTGACATTGTGTTTGGCCTTCAATCAGGTAAGCAAAAGTTTCCTGGTTTTGTTTTGACCCATAATTGGGTAAAGCGAAGTATCTTTTGAGAGCTTCCTTATTGGAAGACCAATCTGCTTCGCCATAACCTTGACGTCATGCACATTGAAAAGAACATGTTTGAAAACATTTTTAACACCGTCATGAATGTTAAGGGGAAGACAAAGAACAACATCAAGGCTAGATTGGATATAGCTTTATACTGTAACCGTAAAAATATGGAGTTGGTTTATGATGACTCACGGGTCGCAAAACCAAGAGCAGGCTACGTGTTAGAGAAAAACGCATAACTGCTAGTCTACAAATGGCTTAAGACTCTGCATTTTCTGGATGTATATGCATCGAACATATCAAGGCTGGTTAATATAGAGGACTGCAAATTGTATGGAATAAAGAGTCATGACTGCCACGTGTTTATGCAAACACTCATCCCATTAGCTTTTCGTGATTTGTTGCCAAAGAGAATATGGGATGCACTCATGGAGATCAATCATTTCTTCAGATATATATGCTCTAGTAAGTTGAATGTTGATCATATTGACAGGCTTCAAACGGATATTGTCGAGACACTATGCAAACTTGAGATGATATTCTCTCCATCATTTTTTGACTCAATGGAGCATCTCCCTATATATCTACCGTTCGAGGCAAAAGCTGGAGGACTGGTCCAATATAGATGGATGTACCCATTTGAACGGTTAGATATTACAGTTGCAATGTAATTCATATATAAAAGTATTTTATATGTTTTTCTTAATTGAAAATACTTGATTAATATTTCAATACAGATACTTGTTTAATCTCAAGAAAAAGGTTAAGAACAAGGCGCATGTTGAGGCTTCGATATGTGAGGCCTATATTGTTGAGGAGATCTCAACATTTATCTAGTACTATTTCGAATCTCATCTGAGAACGAGAATCAATCGCGTTCCACGACATGATGATAGCGGTGAAGTGCCTTCCAGTGGGAACTTGTCAATATTCTCCAACACTGGATGACCCACACCTAAAAATGCCGTAAGAGGAAGATATTTTTCAGAAATAGAGTTCAAACAAGCACACAACTATGTTCTATTTAACTGTGATAAGCTGAGACCTTTTCTTCAGTAAGTTTATACTAATTAAACTTTGTAAGTAATATACTGTTAATTATATATTGTAATATCATACACTCATTATCACTTATAGACAACATCGACTTTGTTAGTAATATTTGCTCTCCAATAACTCACAGTTGACCGAATCCCAGATCTTTCAATTACAAGATGAATAGTTTGCCACGTGGTTTAGAACACATGTAAGCACTATCACAAACTTATTCTAACTTGCAAAATTACTGTATGTATGCATGTCATTACGAGATTTTCGTTCATTTACTGTTTATTGATGTATATTACATACAAGGTTTATCAAATAGGAAGGAGTGCATCTAAGTCATTGTCTTCATTAAGCCTGGGGCCTGAAAGAAAATGTAAGTGCTACAACGGGTATTTTATTAATGAATATGTTTTCCATACTGAAGAATACGGGCAAGGAAGAAAGACATACAACAGTGGTGTTTGTGTTAAGGGATCAACTAGTAGTGAGTTAGAAGTTGACTACTATGGTAGATTAAAAGAGGTTGTCGAACTGCAATATCATAATGAGCAGAATAGAGTGTTTTTATTCAAATGCTATTAGTATGACATGACTGACAGAGGAATCAGAGTTGATCCGCACTATGGTTTGGTCGAAATCAACTCAAAAGCTAGACTCCGCAACCTAAACGATGTCTTTATTTTCACAAAGCAATGTCAACAAGTTTATTACACATACACCCCTTCATTTAGAAAGGATCGATCAAGAGTGGATTGGTTGTCCTTTTTAAAAATGAAACCCCGGGGTCGTGTCGAGGTTGTTCAGGATGAGAACAAAGACACAAGTGTGCGAGATGAAGTCTTTCAAGTTAGTGAGTTGGTTGAATCATATCGAGTTGCTCCTTCAATTAAATTGGAAGAAAATTCAAATTTTCATGTTTTCAATGATAGTCTTGTTGATGTTGACGCAGAGGAGTTGAATTTTGTTTTGAGCTCTAGCGGACAAGCAAATGTCGATGAAGAAGATGATATTCATATTGAAGATTGCGATGAAGGTGATGACAATTCAATTGATGATGAAGAAGAAGAAAATTCTGACTAACTACCAAAATAAAGCCATGTGTAAAACATTTTTTTTCATGTAATTTAGATTATGGATGATATATTTTGAAACACCAAATATTTATTACTTGAAATAATTACTTGAAATGCCACAATTATAAAATAATTAATTCAAATAATTATAGATCATGGATGATATATTTTGTAACACGAAATAATTACTTAAAATGTCACCTTCACCGACGTCCATACTGACGGACTAAGTCCGTCGGCATTTCACAGAGAGTTTGAAAATAATTACTTGAAATGCCACAATAACCGACGTCCATACTGACGGATATAAGTTTGTCGGCATTTCACAGAGAGTTCGAAAATAATTACTTGAAATGCCATAATCACCGACCCGAATACCGACGGATTTATATTCGTCGGTAAGTTGTCGGCGGGTCAATTTTACCGATAAAATTACCGACGGACCACGCGAATTTCAAAGAGTTGTGCATTAAATGCATCTCTGACCGCGTCATATTGCCGACGAAATTACCGACGGACCACTAAAAATATGGAGGGTCATTAAAAATTTTCGTGCAAAATTCAAAATTTATCGATGGATTTTTGACACTTCACCAACGGAATAATTTAAAATAATAATTAATTTTATATCTTTCGGTAAATCCGTCGATAAAACTGCCATATAACTTCCCTCGATCGCCGCTTTAGTTCATTTTTTCTTCTCCTCAGTTTTTCACCGATTCTTTTCCTCTCCGTTCTTCAAAGGTTTCACCAGTAATCTCTAGCAACTTTTCTCGTGAATCTCTATCAATTTAAAAGGTATGTATTTCTTCCATTTCATTTTACTTTAAGGGTTTTTTTTTTGCTATTTTTTTTGCTATGTTTTTTGTTTTGGTGTATTTTTTGTAATGTAGATAAAGTCCATAGTTTTTTTTTTTTTTTACATAATTCATTGCTAAAATCTATAGTTTTTTTTTTAATTTATTGAATATTTTTTATTGTTGTATTGGCATAATTATTATTAGTTAATTTGTTGAATATGTATTGTTAAGGTTGAATTTACCATAGAATTAGTAATTGAATATTTTGGAATAATTATTAATTTTACTCTATTATTGCTTGATTTGTGTTTAATTTTTTCCATTTATTTTGATTGTTATTCTAGAGTTTTTTTTTAATTTATTGTTTTGTTGTGTTGGCATAATTATTGAATAATTTTTTGAATTGTAATTGTTAATGTTGAATTTACCTTAGTATTAGTAATTGAATATTTTGGATAATTCTTAATTTTACTCTATTATTGCATGATTTATGTTTAATTTTTTCCATTAATTTTAATTGTTAGTCTACAACTTGTTTTTATTTATTGAATATATTTTATTTTTGTATTGGCATAACTATTATTAGTTAATTTATTGAATATTTATTGTTAATGTTGAATTTACCATAGAATTAGTAATTGAATATGTTGGAATAATTATTAATTTTACTCTATTATTGCATAATTTTTTTTTAATTTTTTCCATTTATTTTGATTGTTATTCTAGAGTTTTTTTTTAATTTATTATTTTGTTGTATTGGCATAATTATTGAATAATTTGTTTAATTGTAATTCTTAATGTTGAATTTACCTTAGGATTAGTAATTGAAAATGTTGGAATAATTAGAATAGATTGGGTCAATTGGTTGTGGCTTTTGTTAATATGTGCAGGTTTGTGGATTTGCGTAGTATCCAGTATAGGGAGGTGCTGTCGAATTTTTTTTTAACATTTGAATTTAATTATATAATTATTTGAATAAAATTATGTAGATGCGTAGAATGAAATCTAGATATGGTCGCTCACGTATGGTCGCAGCTAGTTTGTCTAGCAACGATGGTGATATTTTCTTAGGTGCCTCTCAAGAAGAGACACTTATACCACCTGCGCCGTCAACCGATGCTGCCTCTTCTAGCACTACTTCACAGCGCATAGGCGGGGTGCTTTCGCAGCAGAATTAATTTTCCCGCAAGTATGAGGTACAGTGGAAGAACGACCTTTCAATGTAAGTTTGTTAAGGTTTTAATTTTTTTTAAATTACAACATAATTTATGAAGTAATCACTATTTAATTTATTTCATTTCTTTTCAGGTTCACAAAAATTGAGGCCGCCCGAGTAATATCATCGACGTTTAAATCATCGATGGAGATTCCATTGTTTCAATGGAGTCAGATATCCAAGCATCCTGAATGGATGCCTCAAATCAATGCATGGTTTGACAGATTTCAAGTTGGTGTTAATTTATAATTTTCAGCTTATTTCTAATAAATTATTAATATAATTGTAAATAAATTATTAATTTTTATTTAAACTTGTTTATTTATACACAACACAAATTCTGCTGAGACAATGAGCATAACACTATTGTGAGGAGGGTGTGGGAAAATCACGCGGCAACTAGGTAACATCGAAAACAATACAAGATTTTTTTAGACAAAAATTTATGTTTCGAAATGTAATTTTTGGTTGTGTGAAGTAGGTTGCATGATTTTTGGTATGAAGCACAAAAAAAAAACAAAAAAAACTGCGAGGGATAGGGGTTTCCAAGGCTGGAATGATGTTGCAGTTTGGAGGGATTTCAAACCGATATACGTCCCGGAATATATATGGCCGCACTATCTTGAGCACGTAACGTCTGAGCGGTTCACATGACGCTCACAGTCAGGTGCTGGCAACCGGAATCGGCCAATTCATAGTCTGGTGACAACGCACACTGGCGGCTCCGTTCCGTTTGCTGCACATGTGAAACGGATGGTAAGATGAATTTAAATGAAATATATCGTTAAATTAAGTTGTTCTTAATATATCTTTTTTCATTATAGGCTGCGACTCTTGGACGTGAGCCGAGCCCGATAGAGCTGTTTGTGGAAACACACGTGCGAAGTCAAGACCGACAAAAAAGGGCTGAACAGTTCGTTGATAACTTTGCTCAACATTTCGTGGTATGTTTGTTCAACCATTTTATTTTGTTTGTTATTATGTTTATTGAATTGAATATGATGATTACTTTTTTTATTTTTAGGAGACCTATAATTATCGGTTGAGGGAGAGATACAGGGACGATATTTTGACCCATCCGGAATTCGATTCGGATTTGTGGATGGAGGTTGGATCGTCAGGTGGACCCGATAAAAATTGGGTTTACGGGCTCTCCAACACTACGACCAACAACTTGTGGTTGGCCCGTAATGTTTCAACCATTGGGAGCTCCCAATCAATATCGAGCTCCAATCTAAGAAGTTCGTGGCCTTGCAGCAACACACGGCTCAGCTCACCGAAAAATACGACCACCTATCAGCAAAGTACGCGCAACTCAAAACGTCTCATGCAGAACAAAGAGCGAAGTCTGCACAATAAAAAGCAGCTTATGAACAGTTTCGTGAAATGGTCATGAACATGGCAACACATAGTGGAACTTGTGCGCCTGATCCTTTTTGGCTGTATAACCACTAGCCTCCTCCTCCAAGATCTCCTCCTCCTTCTCCAGCTCCACCTTTATATTAATTTGTAATAAACATTATTTACCTTTAAAATTTCATTTAATATTTTTTTTGAAACACATTCAGTTTGTAATGAATATTATTTAACTTTGATTTTTTGTTTTTGATGTTTAATATAAATTTTATTTGCATAATTGGTTTTTATTACCATTAATTTAAATAATTTTATATTATATATTCTAAATAATTTTGAATCCGTCGGTATTTGACAGTAGCATTCACCAACGCCTTTACAGACGGATTTATTCGGTCGGTATTTCAACCACTCACAGACAGCTTTACCGACAGACTTAATCCGTCGACATTTGACAGTAACTGCCACACTTACCGACGAATTTACAGCATCGACAGATTTACCGACGGTTTATAGCTGTCGGTAAAACACGATATCACCGACGGAATAAAAATCCATCAGTAGATTTCAAGCGGGAATATTTTTTTTGGCGTGTAAATTCCGTCTGCAAAACCATCGGCAAATGGTTTTTTTTTTGCCAATGTAGCGATGGAATGGGGAATCACTGACGAAAAGAAAGTCGATGGACATAATCCGTCGGTGAAGACGTCGGTGATTTATTTACCGACGAACTTCTAATCACACACCAACGGAATATGTCCGTCGGTAAAACTATGAAATCTTGTAGTGTCAATTAAGAAATGAGACAAAAAAATACTTGTGTCAATCTGGGTTAACATGTCAAACTCGTGACCCGGGCCATGAAACTAAGATAACATCGTATAAAGCAAGTTGAAAAAAACTATAAATCTCAATTTTCAATCAACCCAATTCTAAAGGATAAAATTAAAAAATAATAATAAATTACAAAAAAGGAAAAAAAACTGCGTCAACTGGGTTAACCCGTATAAGCCGTGACTCGGGTCATAAGATTGAGATAGCCCCATAGAAAGAAATCCAAAATAAATTATAAAACTCAATACCCAATAAATATAATGCTAAAGCATAAATTTGAAAAAAAAAACTAGATTTTTTTAAAATAAAAAAAACAAAAAAAAACTATTCCAATGAACAATACTTTGTGAGAAAGAGAATAATGATTTTCCCTCCTCTTAGTTTTTGTTAAATACATATTTATTAGTTTATGTTGATCTAATAACATGTTTAGTTGATATAACATAATATAATGCAATCTATAAATATGTTATGTAATGGAGTGCAATGATCCATTACATTTATGTTTAAAAAGTTTTTTCAACTTAATTTTGTTTAAAATCACCACAATAATATTGTCGCACGTCCCCCGCACGGCGATTCGGCGATTTTTCATTAAGTTTGCTCGATTGGTTCTTTGGGAGTCGCCACCTAGTATTCCATTGAGGGTTACTAGGAAACCCGGATTTACTGGTCATTGTCAGAGATTCGAAGGCAAGGGACTGGTTGTGGCTAGGGAAGGTATTAGCACCCCTAACACACCCTACCTGAGGTAAACTGCTTTGCGATTTGATATGATTTGAAAATTTGAAATATTAATCAAATTCTAAGGCTTTAATAAATCAGTTATTAAATCCTTGAATATGTGTAGAAACATGTTCTTACACTCTCATGGAAAATATAACATGATTTTATTTATCCTTGAGATATTTAATCATATTCAAATTAAACAATTAATTTTTTTTTATCTTTAATTTTATAATTCAATAATATAAATAAAAAAAATACAAACACACACATCCTTTTTACTATTTTCTCACCCATAATTACATGTTTACAAAATAAAATAAAAAATCAAAATTTA
>Ga0325401_1001801_pt1 | contig 18486 bp, 7 predicted proteins | sample PopdelMetagenome_FD_205666 | JGI IMG/M metagenome (GOLD analysis project Ga0325401, IMG submission 205666) | Populus deltoides microbial communities from Bellville, Georgia, United States - Xylem-PdKOR-R2 | ecosystem: Host-associated > Plants > Phyllosphere > Stem > Wood/Secondary xylem | place... | reverse complement strand
TTAAAATATAGAAACCATGGTTATTTAACCCAGTTTAATGGATAGATTTAATGATATAAAATATAACCTCAATCAGGTTTTATTTTAATTGTTTTGATATTAACTTAATTAAAACTAGAGTGACATAGTAACACAATAAGTAAATTAATAATTTTATTAAATTGATCAAATTCAATAAAGTCAAAACTAATAATTTAAAAAATTTAAAATAAAATTGTTTTAAACAAAAATAATATAGATACATACTGATATAATGACTTGCAAAATAATCCTATAATTCAATGATAGGAGCACTAAATTGGATCAGACCCTAAATTCAGTCTTCTATTCATAAAAGAAAATACATTTGTTTTCTTATAATCGAAGCAAACAAAAGCTCGGGTGGTCGTACAATAATTTTGACCCAGGTTTTCATGGGGGCATTAATTGGAGAAATTAAAGCGCGTGGGGTATCAACTTTTTTTTTGGAAATTTAAAGGGAAAGTGGGTCAGAGAGAGTTTTGCATGTGGGTCTGCGACCCTGGTGTCGCCGGACACCCTAGCCACTCTGACACCCTTCTTCTCTCACAATTCCCCTTACCGATTTCAATTTTAATCCCCCCTACTAGACTAGTATATTTTCCTGCTTGAAAGGCCCTTCTCACGTGTACAGCTCGATATTTATCGACAATTTAGTTGCTACGTGCGCACCGAGGCTAGAAGAGACCTAAAGAGAGTCTTCCCCTTCCTCCTCGTGGCTTATCTTGTGTCCATTGTGAAGTCGGACAAATTAAAGACAAACACTCGATTGACTTGACTCGATCGAGCTGGCTAAATAATGGTCGGTTTAGGCGAAGGGAATTAAGATTGGGTTGGAACTGCTAGAGCAAATTGTGTTTGATGTTTTCTTATGCAAGTCTTTGCAAATGATCAAAACCTTAATTAATTGATTGTGCTATTCTTTTTAGAGGAAGGAAAGGGATCGGTCGTGCTAATCCTTACTGTGTCATGATAATGACTTGTATTAATTATTTAATTAAGTTTGATAAATTTCCATTGACGTCCTCAGAAAGGAACATCTAGTTCTTAAATTCTCGAGACATTGTTTAGCTTTTAATTATGTTTCTCTTAATTATTAATTACACAAAGATAAATGCAGGAAATATTTATGATCCAAGGAATAACTAGTGGTGGCATTTAATTATATATTTTACATGGAGGAGAGAGGAAATCAAATCCAAAATCCATTAAGTATCGGTTTATTTTGTGTTATATATATATATATATATATAATATGTTTCCTTGTAAAGTATTTTTCGATGGTGAAGGATAAAGTGGTGGGGGAGGTATTGGTGGTTGTGATGATGGTGAAAAAGAAGGTGATTGTGAGATGACAATGGTTGTAAAGAGGTGGTGGTAATGAGATGAAGGTAAGTAATTTTTAAAATTTTTGGATGATATTGTAATATAGATTAGTATTTGTAAAATATTTTGTAGAATTTCATGAGCAAAAAATATTTTTCAGTAAATGAACTAAATTTAAAGGTTGAATATAAAATATCTATATTGAAAAGTTTTCTTGTAAAATATTTAATGGGAAACAAAAATAGAAAAATATTTTCTAAAAACAAACACGGAAAATCTAGAAAATATTTTCCAGTAAAATATTTTATAAAAAAAATAGACTCTAAAAATAATAAAAATATCTCTAAGTAAAATTTCTTTCCTCCTTATATCTATATATTTTTTTAAAAAAATCCAGGGAAATAACTAATGCATAAACTTTGTAATAAAAGAATAAGCATGGAAGAGGCCATATATAATTGCGGCTTTTGAACAAGATTTTTTTTCATTATTATTATATTTTTTAATTTGGGCCTGCCAAATAAAACAGGAATATTCTCATTGAAGCAAAAGCTCACAAAAATCACCATTGATTAAATTAAAATAAAATCTAAAATAAAAATCTTATGGAGGAAACATAAGGAGGGAGTAGCTCTAGGGAATCTAGAAGGGTCACGATCCATCGACGTATAGAGATGGTGAGAGCTAGGTAGAAAGAGAGAGAGATAGAAAAGAAAAAAGAAAAAGAAAAAAGAATTCACCATCAATTAGACTCACTCAATTCCCTTCCAATAAACCTTGACAGTACTTTTTTTGTTATCTAGAATTCCATCCATTTTCCCTGCAAACACCACCATTAATATATCCTCTGCAAAGCTCCCTTTTATTCATTGTCAATTATAAAAGTTAAGGCAAGAAAAAAGGTCCCCTCCTCCAGCTCTCTCTGAAGAAATGTCTCTGACCTTTCTGCATCCTTAAATACATAACTTTCTCTTTTTACAAACTTTTCATCTAGGCCATCATCCCCGGAGAGACTGTGTTACTTTCTCTTTTCGTTCACCTTTTTTTAATCTCTCTCACTACTACTCTGATCACTCTCTGCAATGCCTTCAATCACCTCACTATTTATACTTCTTTCTCTGATCTTCTATTGGATCAACCCTAGAGTGATCCTACTGAAAGAAAGCTAGCCTACTGATCATTTCGAATTTCTCTCTACTTTAACATTTCTATATATTCATCTCTCAACACCCATGCAAATCATAAGGCACTCATGATATAATCATTATATAATCACAACGACCCATTTTCTTTTCAAGCTGCTTATCCCCATAGCTCTTCCTTCAAAGATCTCACCTATTCACTTGCTTTCTGTTTTACAATTTCGATCCTTATTTGTACTATTTTAAAACTCTTTCATTCTTTCTCCCTTGCCACTCCCAAACCTGGCTTAATTTGATATATAGATCCCCGTCTTCTTCATGTTCTCAAGTTCAAAACACATAATTATGAGAAGTGTATCACCTTTTCCTGATCTTTCACTGCAGATCAGCCCGCCATCAGTGGAAGCTAAAGAAACGGGCTATGATGGAGGATTAGCAAGAAAAGCCCTTTGTAGTGATAGGAGCTCAACTACAGATTCTGGTAGTAGTGGAAGTGATTTAAGCCATGAAAATGGCTTTCTCAATCAAGAAAGGAGTTATAATCTTGGTCCTAGTGAACCAACTTTGAGCTTAGGGTTTGATATGGCAGATTTGAGTTCTCAAACACTTCAACTACCAAGAAATCTTAATCACCACCACCACCACCACCACCACCAACCCCAAATCTATGGGCGTGATTTCAAGAGAAGTGCAAGAATGATTAATGGAGTGAAGAGAAGCGTAAGGGCTCCTAGAATGAGATGGACCACAACTCTCCATGCCCATTTTGTTCATGCGGTCCAGCTTCTTGGTGGCCATGAAAGTAATATTCTTAAAAACTTGTACTCACTAGTACATTTCTGCATCTGAAGTTTGTTTCCTGTGTTTTTCCTCTTCTTAATTATTTGACACTATAGTAGAGATTATTTGTTGATATAAAAGAGAAGAAGTTTACACCTTCTCTTGGCGAATATTGTTACAGGAGCAACACCAAAATCAGTCTTAGAGTTGATGAATGTGAAGGATCTTACCCTAGCTCATGTGAAGAGTCACTTGCAGGTGGGGTTACAGTGTTGAATCTGCATTGCGCGCCTTGAATTTGTGTATTTTTTAGGATATTTTCAAGATTTTTCAACTTTGTTTTAGCACTTTTATCGTTACATGTATCTGTGTATTGCTGTGACTAATTCGTAGTGGGGAGGGAAAACAAGGGGTAAGGACAAAAGGGCATCTCTAAAGTAATCTTAACAATGTGGACTTTTTCTCATTTTTCCTGTGGGTGTTCATGCAGATGTATAGAACAGTGAAGAGCACTGACAGAGGATCAGGTAAATTATATTGTCCTTAAGAACTCGATATTTACTCTCTTCCGTGAAATAATTGTCTTGCTAGAGAGAGCTTGGTGATTCAAGTGTGGCCAAAAACTCTATCATTAATTTGATTTACTATTTTCGAGTTAAAAAAATATATGTTGTTGGGATCTGACTGACTGAATTAATCAGTCCATATATGAATTATTTTTCTGAGTGTCTGATAAAGCTGGAGCAATGGTTCAATATATGATGATTGCAGGTCAAGAGCTGACAGATATGGGTTTGAGCCAAAGGGCAGGGATTTTTGAGGTGGACGCTTTAGGTTTATCTAGTGGAAAAGCTGATGCCAACAACCTTCCTCAACCTCTCAATAATCCACCACCACCACCACCACCACCACCACCACTATCTTCTGCACACAAAAATCAAAGGTCACTTGTGCTTCTCCTTCCTCCTTATCTCTTGTTTCTTCTTTTGTTTTTTCACAATAAGGTGCATCTTATCCTCTAAAATTTTTTAAAACGGTAAAGTACAATTCCATATTCAATGAATGCATTAAATCAACGCAAACATATATACATGCACGCATTCACACAAATACCTTCGGTGATGAACTTCAATTTGGTCCAACATGTTCTGTCTTAGTTATTCGTGTAGACAATAGGTTTCACTAATAGAGGATCTCTACACAGATCATAATTAATGAAGCTTGCCTAGGGTTTCTAGGTTAAGTGTATGATTTACGTACGTGTACCTTTCATAGCAATATATACGCGCCCTAGCATGCTCTTCATCCGTTAGATTATGAATGTTTCTTCATCCCAATGTATGTAAAAAGTCAAGGGCTTGGTTGCAATCTCAATGCTACTTTATTCTAAGGGTTCTTTGGTTTGGTTTCCAGTGCACAACTCAGAACCTCAAATAGTCATGTTAACGTTTATAGTTCACCGAGTCATTAATATTTCATCGATGGCTGGATTCTGTTGACTAATTCCCGTGGACAATCAATTCAAAACCAGAAGACTGACTTTAGCTTCCCGTATTTGAATCTTCAGTATGGATTAATATATTTTTTTTCTTAACTATACAATATGACCTTATGTTATCTTACTCAGGACATAAGAGAAATAAAGCATAAATAAAATCAATCCTCTCTTCAAAAATTATACTATGTAGTGGAATTGCTTCTCTAGTAGTAGCTGATAACATAAAAGAATGATTTAACTTCTGAGATATTGCAGTAACTTTCACATCTTCTTGTTCTAAGAGCTTTTAATGCATATTGTATTCAACTTTGAACAATTTTTCTCATTGATTTTCCACTGCACATCAAAATCTTCCAAGTAGGTGAGCCTGGATATGCATACCTAAATCTCAATTGATTATATCATGATTTTTTATTTCCTTACATGTAGAAGGAAAAGAAACGAGAGAAAGGAGACACCTTTTTGCCTACAATTATTTGTTTTAACGTATTCACTAGTAATAATTAAATATTGATTTCTTGGTGATTTTTTTAACAGAAATTCAGGGCCATCATCAATGGAGGGAGATGAGAAAAATATATCAAGTCTTGAAGCTCTGACATATGTTAATGTCGAAGCACATGACCATTCTAAGGTATATGACTTTATCATCAAAAACAAAAAATTCATGGATTAGACACACACACACACACACACACACATCAATTATCTTCCTAATTAACTTCTAGCTGATAATATTATCTGTTTCTATCCTTAATTAGGAGGACGGACACACGGAAGCCCTCCACATGGCTGCTAATTTGAAGGAGAGATTGGACTCTAGCTCCTCGTCATCTTCAGATATGTTGCTTAACCTAGAGTTCACCCTTGGAAGGCCAAGTTGGCAATTGGACTATGCTGAAACTACAAATGAGCTAACCCTTCTCAAGTGTTAATTAATCAGGCTAACAAACTATGAGTTTATGATTTATCTAATCCTCCTTTTAATGGACCACATATCTACTAATCTTTATGCATCTTCCATGTTTCTTGGATTCTGTCTCAAATGTGAAAGGGCGGAAACAAAAAAAAAAGAAAAAAGGAGACAACTTTATCATATGGTTAATTAATTGTGAAAATGAGATTTTCCTTCCAACGGGATGCTCAAAAAACCATGAATTAATTATAAAGTAGGAGTAGCTTTCACCATGTCCTAAATCTCTACCCATCATCGTTAAAGGTTGTGCGTATATAGCACCTCTTAATCGAAGTGCCTAAGTTCTAACTGTTGGGATGTCCCTTGACTTAATATATCAGTGTAGATACAAGGTGTAAATATATTAGAATAATATGTACATATGCCTAGTTTATCATAACAAGATTGTAATTAAAAAATAATTAGCCTGGATTGGTAGTTTATTATCATAAAAACATGCTAAATAAAAGATATTTTAGGAAAAACTAGAGTTTAGACATGTAATATGAACCTATAAACTCAAGATAAAAAAAATTTAAATTAACTACGCTTCAATTAAAATAAAAATGATATTTACTTCTTAAAAAAATTTAAATTAAGTAATGAATCTTTTATTTTTTTTAAATATAAATAATTTATCTTTAAGATTTTATTACTCTTCATTTATGCAACTAAGATCGAGGTATACAATATACCTTTCAAGATTCCAAGAATACCATCTTGATTTAGATGCATTTCTAAACCAAGATCTTTGAACCAAAAAAATATAAAACTGAAGTATCTCTCTACAATATGAATTCAAACTCTAGATTTTAGTAGAAAACCAAAGCATAAAATAAGAATAAAACACTAAAATATAAAATAAAGAAAAGTGTATAAAAATCTAAAAAACTCACATGTTAAACTCTTCCTTCATCCATTGTAAAATTTAAAAGCTAAAAGATTAAAATATTAATAAGAGTTAATTCTCACCATTATCAATAATTGATTAACTACTATAAATTAAAAATTAAATCTAAAAAAATTAAAAATTCTATGAGAAAAACACTAAGAAATTTTTTTAAATTAATTAATATCTCATTAACTCATAATTTATCTGCTTAAAACAAATATACAACAATTATCACCATCGACATATACATACTATAATTTTGGGACATGGTCTAGTTAATTTGTCGTTGCCTGTCCCATGCCACAGTACCCACGGAGGGTCCGGATTGATAAGTTACATCATTTACTTGTATGTTGAGTGTGCACTATTGTACCGTCACCGGTGTATTTGACCTTTGATCTAAGGTAAAAAAATAACCTGAAAATACCTAAAAATTCCCAGGACCCATTGACCCGATAAAATCTGTCATAGTCATTGCCATCTTCGAGCGATGATACCGTGTGCAAAGAGGGGGGCCAAAATGGACTACTGTGCAATCCTTTGCATTTGCGTGTGCTAAATGTTTCTGCTTCCTTGAACTTAAGCTTCTTTTTACAAGGCAGTACTCAGCAGCAACAACGAAAGGTTTAAAGTTTGAATGGCCCTTTTGTATTGTGATGGATCCATCGAGGAAACAAAGCTACAAAAGCATGCATGTGCATGTACTGATATATTGTCGAATGTCAAGGTGTATATGTATTAACTGTGCAGGCACGTTAGCGTTGTTGACGTCTTCTCCTTCGACGTAGCTGTGTCTCTGGGACCATTTTTAAAACTTGAAGCTACAATTTCTCGTAAGATTTACCTAAAATCCACCCAAAAATGTCATAAAAGTGAGAACAGAAACAGTTAATTGCCAACAATTACTTTTAGTGTCTTATTGTCAATCCACAATGATTGATGCTGTGTCGCTTGTTTTGAATTTTGATTGCAGACAAGATGGAGAACAGAAAGTATATAGAGACTAAAAAGATGGAACCTTCTTTTCGGCTTTCTCATCCACTCACCCATGCGCACGGTGCACGTCCAGCTCCCAGTTGAGATTAGAGATGGTGGTGGCATTGTCAATTCGCCATCACCTCAACTTCACATTTATTGTTTAGAGTCCAAAACTGACTTATGAGCTACGACAGGACCACCACGTAGATAACAAGAATGTGGATGTGGATCAGCTACGCCATTTTAATATCACCATTTGGCCCATGACTCCTTGATTCATCTAATGGGTTAATCTATACGAATATTTTGGACTGACTTGAGGGCCCAGTCTTCCCTTTTCTTATTTCCAGCCTTCTTCGTCTTTGACCATGTGCACTTAGGATTGGGGTGGGCTAATATATATTTTTTAAAATATTTTTTTGTTATAAAATAATATTTTTTTATATTTTTAAAAATTATTTTTAATATTTGTATAGTAAAATGATATGAGAATATTAATTAATTTAAAATAAAAAAATTAAATTGTTTCATCGTTTGCTCATTATAGTTTATGGAGGCAGCAACAAAAAAAAAAAAGCAATTCAGGATAACTGCAATGCAGCTAATTATGTCACCGGGGTGAAATGATAAAAAAAATAATAATAAAAAATCATTTGTTAATGGGATAGCGCATGCATTTTATTCAATTATACAGTGTTTGATTGATGTCATTGTTTGTGTTTTTTTCAAAATATTTTTATTTAAAAATAAATTATTTTTAAAAATTTTTTGACATCAACATACCAAAATCATCAAAAAAATATTAAAAAATTATTAATTTAATTTTTTTTCATTCCAAATACACTTTTGAAATGCAATCAAACTCATATGCAACTATAATACCAGACAAACTTACAAAAATAACAGTTTTATTAGCTAAATAATTTATATTTTTTTTGTACCAAGTCCAACACATAATTATGTTTTAAATATCAATTATGTAGAATTTAAAATAATAAATTTTTTATTTACAAAGACTTATTTTTATTTATTTTGTTTTAACTAAATATATATTTGTTTTCAAAATTGTGTTAAATTTCTTTAAAAAAAAAACAAATTAAAGAAGAAAGCGTGGTCCAACAATCATCAAGGGGGTAGTCTCTTGCTTGAAATTTCTCTTTTGAGGTACCTACCTATAGGCTATAGCTCAGAAACAAATAGCCCAGACAATCCAGACATTTTGGTATCCTCCTTGAATTTCTACAACCCGCATCATTACATGATATCTTGTAATAGATCTTGTGACAGAACATGTGTACCTCTGTTTGCCTCACTAATTATATCTTTTTGTGCCACATCTTTCTTCCACCACCATCAGTTTAATTCACTCTTTCAACGTTTCTTCCTCCCCACCCGCCCCCCGCTGGGACCGCCATAACCATCAGACGGAAACCTTGGTTATCAAATCGGTGGCTCCATGGATTAATTCAGTTATATATTAATCTAGACCTAACTTGCTTTTAAATTATTTGGATAGTTGATTTTATTAAATTTTTAGTGATTAGGTGCATTAACCCTCTATCTCAGGGAGATCTGATCGGTTTTTTTAAAAATAAATGTTTGTATTATTTTATTAAAAAAATCAATAAATTTAGTCAATCTATCAACCATGAGTTGGCATATCCAACTCATAATTTAGATCGTAGAGGAATTATAGATTGAGCTGATTCAACTATCGAGTGAAATTGGTGTAAATCAAAAGAAAATCCGGTATAAAATAAAATCGGTATTACACATGCGTTGCAATATTATGATGGTTGTGTGATGTTTTGTGGCTTGTGGTGTCTTATTAACTAATGACCTAAATATTTATTAGCCTTAATCACATAAGATTACTGTGTGGAGTAGTCATAATTGTTTTTACCTATATCGAGCAAATAAAGCTGTGTAGGCACTATATTGCAAGAAAGATATATATTCATTGGCGAGACAAGTAAGCCCTCGTAGGTGACGTGATGCCATGCTTACAAGGTCTCCGTGATTTTGTTTGTTTTTATATTATAAAAATATTTTTTAAAAAATTTAAAATTATTTATTTTTTTATTTTAAATTAATATTTTTTGATGTTTTTAAATCATTTTAATATGATAATTTTAAAAATAATTTTAAAAAATAAAAAAATATTATTTTAATACATTTCTAAATAAAAAATATTTAAAAAAAATACCGTAATTATATTTTCAAAAAAACTTTTATGCAACTGCAGCTCAGTTTGGTGTTTTGGGCCGAGCCTCGCCACACATGAAAGGATAGCTTGATGTCCTATCTTTCTTTTGAGTCAACTCCCACCTAACCCAATCCTTTGGGTTAAAGCCCATCAAATCTGACTAAATAACTTCGCTGTTTGGTTTGCTGTTTTGGGCCGGGACCCCCCCCCCCCCACACCAGACTGTACAAATTGCTCTTTGGGCTCTGGTTTTTTTTTTTTAATTGGTAATTTGGTATGAATATATTTCCTCTTATTTGATGGAACAAAAACATTATGTTCTGGCTATAGTCAAATGTCATTAAAATATAGCTCACTGTCGAAACAAAGGCAGGCAATTGTGGGTGAGTTGTAAGAGAATGTTTTAACTCTTAAACGCCTTATATTTTACACTGTCATTAATTTAATGATAACTCTCCACATTGTGATTTTCGCTAAATTAGTAGCTCACATGCATGAGCTTTGAATATAGAAAAGAAATTTTTTTCCTAGATTTTATTGCATTGCAGTATCTGCAGCAATCAACCTGATGTAAAGAACATAGTGGCATGTTAAAGTGGGCATGATCCCTGCATATCAGTCATATTTGCCGACCAGCTCTCACTCCCCAGGTAGTACCTATGTTGTGAAGAAACTGAACCCACTGACCAAGAACAATGAACCTTTTGTATAGCATCATCTTACAAGATTCTTTAATCAAATATACTAAACAAAGTCATTGTGGATCAATAATTATAATCTCTAGAATAGAGTAAACTATTTCACCTAATTGTTTTTTTTTTTTTGTTGATGCAAGATTGAGTTGAGTGACTTGATGATATCGTATGCATTTCAACTTCTCTTCTCACCTTGCAAGAAGTCATCTGTCAACATGTTGGTTGGAGAAACAGAACAAATTTAAATCCTTACTAAGAGTGAAATGGGGATCGATAATTTATTATGAAAGCATACATCAGAATTTTCTGTTCTCACACTCGCTCACAGGGGCAAGCTATGGCCCTTGCCACAAACTGTTAGGAAGTGGCCTGCTTCTTGCTGAATTTAGTTGAATTGTTGTCTGGAGGTGGCTTATAAATTGACTGGGATGTCAGTTTCACAATTGTGCATCTCTCTATAGAACATGGATCCTTCTCCTCAATTAATTGCGATTGCTTTGTTTTTTTCATGCATACTTCTCTACAATGCACTGATTAAAAAAAACAGTATTAAAGGTAACCAAATTAAAGAGGCTCCTGAACCAGCTGGAGCATGGCCAATTATTGGCCATCTACATCTGTTAGGTGGGGGTGATCAGCTTCTATACCGAACTCTTGGAGCAATGGCTGATAAGCATGGTTCAGCGTTCACTATCCGTCTCGGCAGTCGCCGGGCTTTTGTGGTGAGTAGTTGGGAGGTAGTGAAGGAATGCTTCACAATTAATGACAAGGCGCTAGCTTCACGTCCGACTACAGTTGCAGCAAAGCATATGGGCTACAACTATGCTGTTTTTGGATTTGCTCCATACAGCTCCTTCTGGCGTGAGATGAGAAAGATCGCAACTCTTGAACTTCTTTCTAACCGACGGCTTGAGATGCTTAAGCATGTTCGAGCTTCTGAAGTTAACATAGGGATAAGGGAACTATACAATTCGTGGGCTAACAATAGCTCCAGTCCGGTGGTTGTTGAACTTAAACAATGGCTAGAAGACTTGACACTTAATGTGGTCGTCAGAATGGTGGCTGGAAAGCGTTATTTTGGTTCTGCTGCCGCCTCTGATGATGGAGAGGCAAGACGGTGCCAGAAGGCGATTAATCAGTTCTTTCGTCTGATTGGTATTTTTGTGGTTTCAGATGCACTTCCATTTCTTGGGTGGTTAGATTTGCAGGGACATGAAAGGGCAATGAAGAATACAGCCAAAGAGTTGGATGCTATTCTCGAAGGCTGGCTGGATGAACATCGCCAAAGGAGAGTTTCTGCTGGAATCAAGGATGAGGGTGAGCAGGACTTCATCGATGTGATGTTGTCACTTAAGGAGGAAGGCCAACTGTCGAATTTTCAGTATGATGCAAATACCAGCATCAAGTCTACCTGCCTAGTAAGTTGATATGCAAAATAACCATGGAATACAATTTACAGAGCCAGTTCAAGCAATTTTTTTTTGTTGATGAGAATAAAAAAACTAATTGCGAATTGGAGTGGCTGTTGGAATATATTAATTTCATAATTCATGCTCACGAAGTATTGTAAAATGTCCGTAGGACTCCTCCAGGTGAAGATAATGACTGAATTTTTTGAGTTCATAATTTTGTGCAGGCTCTTATCCTTGGTGGTAGTGACACCACAGCAGGCACACTAACCTGGGCCATCTCATTACTTCTGAACAATCGCCACATGTTGAAGAAGGCACAAGAAGAGCTAGACCTCCATGTTGGCAAGGAGCGGCAAGTTGAAGATTCAGATGTTAAGAATCTTGTTTATCTACAAGCAATCATCAAAGAAACCCTCCGACTATATCCAGCTGGTCCCTTGTTAGGACCCCGAGAAGCAATGGAGGATTGCAAAGTTGCTGGTTACCATGTCCCTGCTGGCACCCGCTTGATAGTAAATGTATGGAAGATTCAAAGGGATCCGAGAGTTTGGACAAATCCATCTGCATTCCTGCCAGAGAGGTTTCTCACTAGCCATGGAGATGTTGATGTTAGAGGCCAGCAATTTGAACTTATTCCTTTTGGTTCTGGTAGGAGGTCCTGTCCAGGTGTGTCGTTTGCACTCCAAGTCCTTCACCTGACACTTGCCCGTCTTCTTCACTCTTTTGAATTGGCTACCCCAATGGACCAGCCTGTTGACTTGACTGAAAGTTCAGGTCTAACCATTCCAAAAGCTACCCCATTGGAGGTTATTCTTACCCCACGCTTACCTCCCAAGCTCTATGGCTATTGAACCGAGCACTGAAGGAAGGTTGGATGTGCCATTTAAATTTTAAGGAAACAAAGGAGTTTTTGGATCAGGTAGTTAATAATTGTTTCTACTTTGTTATTGCCTGTTGCATCGTGTGGAAACTTATCTTGATCGATCAATTTGTAACGTCCATTTATATTTCAAGCACTGCTCTAGTCTCTGCTGTCCGAATTTGTGTCTTTTTTAGGTTGGTTGGTTAGTGTTTGGTATGGTGAATAATATTGATTACAGTGGACTGGAGAGGATTGAACGATGTCTTATTTTGTATTTGATAGATATTAGATGAGATTTGGCTTCCCTTAGGTTTAGACCGTTCCAAATTTAAAAAAAAATAAAGGAAAGATAGATCTGACTTGACCTGGTAAAAAACTCGAGTCAACCTGCAATCTGAGATAATATATATTATTGGTATAATGAGGTTGATTTGATTTTTTTTCAATTTAGGTCAACTCGGGTTGACCTTCACAAACCGTAACCCAGGCTTACCTCAAGTGAATATCGGCTAAGATTTTAAGACAATGATAATAATCATTTTTATTTTTATATTGCTTCGGATAAACCCAGGTTGACCATCCCGATCCATGGTTTAGGCCTAGCCTCAGGTCGACTTCTTAGTTGGGTTTTTAAACTATCATAATAACTATTTTTATCCTTATATTGACCTGAGTCAATGGTCAACCTGGGCCTGACCCCTGGTTGACATCTGAGTCGGTTTTAAAACTATGATAATAACCACTTCTATTCTTATTTTGACTCGGATCAATGGTCAATTCGGGTCTAACCCTGGCTCGACTTTCGAGTTAAGTTTTAAAACTATGATAACATAATCAACTTGACTTGTAATCCAGGTTGATTTCTAGTTGAGTTTTAAAACTATGATTACAATCATTTTTATCTATGCATTAACCCAAATCAACTAGATTAATTCTCGTGTAGAGAATTGGACAAGCTTGCTCTACTCCTTTTATTGATACAAAAATTTCTTTCCTAGAACAGTCTTGAATAGGAAAAAAAAATAATTTTTGTACTGTATAAAGATAGAACAAACAACTTCACAAAAAAATTTATTTTGTCTAGTCTATTGTTATTTAACATGCCAAACACAATCTTATTGTGACATATTTTATGTGTATTTTCATGAATTCACTTGCAAGACATTTGGATCATGCAAGACATAAAGCTCCTTTGTTTTAGTCTTTCACCAAGTTTAGAAATCACAAATCACCCACAAACTTTTTTATAAATAGATTATAGAATAAAATAAACTATCATATTCCAATAAAAATTCTAAATAATCATTTAGTAAGAATAGGATTCTAATTAATTAATTAAAAAGAATTTAAATACGAATCTTTTTAATCTAGAAACCTTTTCTTGTTTAAGGGTTCTAATTCACTAATTAAATAATAATTCTAAACACAAATCTTTTTAATCCAGAAACCTTTTCTTATCTCAAAATGAGTGTTTAGCAATGAGGGACTACGTTTGAGTACTCTTTATAAGTAAAATTAGCGTATTTAACCCTATAAGCTATTATTCATTGATATTCAACACACAAGATTCTAAGTACATGTCCTTAATTTATAAAGAGATTATAGGAAGAAGATAATCTTAAATTATTTTATTCCAATAAAGATTCTAAATAATAGTTCCATAAAAATTCTAATTAACTAGTTAAATTAGGATTTTAAACACAAATTGATATAGAAAACCTTTTATCATATCAACAGTTTGGAAACACTTGCAAGACATTTGGATCTTGCAAACTTCGTGTATCATGTGGGTGAATTGCAACGTGTTTTTTTCTTTCATCGAATTCAAGAGTTAGATTTTCAGTTAAAAATGCAGTGAAGCATAATTTAACTGAGCAAGGGGAAGGTTTTTTCTCTATGATTTGGTGATTGAATATAGGAGGAGTATGGTCACTCTGCCTGTCACTAAGAATTTCTGCTACTTTGTTAATGGAATTTGAATTGCCGCAGGCTCTGAAAGTAGAATCATAAGCAAACTGGACTGTGGCGAGATGACTTGCCATTGGCAGCTAAGTCTTCGCTGGAGAATGATGCCCCAGCCAAATGTAATTTTTTTTATTTTTAGAAACATGGTTGTTGGACTCAGTTTGAAGATCAATTTGGAAAAGAATATAAGAATATGCTTGATAACATGGCTTGGCTGACTGTGTGTTTGTTAAAAAAATGATTTTTTAAAAATTAATATTTTTAAATTGTTTTGATAGGTTGATAGAAAGATGAATTTTAAAAAATAAAAAAAATATTAATATAATATATTTTCAAATAAAAAATACTTTGAAAATAACCCCTATAACAATACTAAATTGATGGATTACCAAATCAATTATTTTTATTAAAATATTATTTTATACTTTTAGTTTTTTTTATAGTTGATTTATCATAATGGATGAACGTTGACAGAACAATTATGTTTTTTTTATAGTTGATCAATCATAATGGATATGTCAATGTAATCGACTGGGATCAATTTCAATTTCTGAACACTGTTGACATGATTTCAAGGTTGAAAATATAACAATCAATTATTTTTATTAAAATATTATTTTATACTTTTAGTTTTTTTTTTATAGTTGATCTATCATAATGGATAAACGTCGACAGAACGATTATGTTTTTTTATAGTTGATGAATCATAATTGTATTATTGCTATTTACCCCAACAAAAGTGTTTTATATTCAATAAAAAATTGATGTTTCTTAATTTTATCATTAATTTGTCATTAACCTTTGCAAGATATTACTGTATTATTGGTCACCATTTGTTTCTTTCATCGAAGACAAATTAAGGTGGCTTGACCTCGATATTTGATGAATAAATACAATCAAGATGAAGATGATTAGTTTTCAATAGATATTTGACTTTGTGTTTCACTTCACTGCAACTTAAATATTTTTTTTTAATAAAAAAATTTATATATAAACTTTTTCAACATGTTTTTTTATTTAAAAAATTTTAAGTGAAAAAAAAATTTACACATATTTATAATCAAATAAATTAAAAATTATGTGTATTAATAAGTGAAAAAAATCATAAACCATGACTAAATATAAAACTAGAAAAATCAAGAGACAAATGTAAATCAAGATATTTAATTTTACAAGACGTGACATTTAAGCAGTTGTGTTTGCTAAATTTATTAATTAAAATAATTTTTTTATTCAATTAAACGATAATAAAAATAGACACAAATATTAAATTGATTGAATAAAATAAAAGGAAAAAAATATACAAGGCTGCACATATTAGAAATATTATTTGAAAATAAAATTTTTTTATTTTAAAAAATAAAATTCATCTATACAAAAGATTAAAACAAATATAGATTAATCAGAAAAACTTTCTAAAAAATTAAATGCATAATTAAAAAGTAATCATCATTTCAAATAGGCTTTTTAAATAACATAAAAAGGAAAAGGGATATTAATCTAAATAGAAACAAAAAAAAGTGAACACTGTCGTCCACAGTAAAACTTGTAAGGTGAATCTTGACCATGAACTCAACAGAGTTTGATATTTTTCCCCTTTAAATTTATAGTAAACCTAAAAAAAAGAGTAAACAATGTCATCCATGGTAAAATATGAGGGGGTGAATAGTGCAGTTGCACAATATTCACGTAACTCATTTCCCCTTAAATTTATAATAAAACCTTAAAAAAAAAACAATAACTAGTGTTGTCCACAGTAAAACATGAGGGGGCGAACAATGCGTCTGCATAATGTTCACCCCACACGCTTTAGTTTATTTAGGGTGAACTCAGACCATGAACTCAACCGAGTTTAATATTCCCCCCCTTAAATTTATAGTAAACATAAAAAAAGTGAACAATGTCATCTATGGTAAACATAAAGGGGTGAATAGAGCGACTGCACATTGTTCACCTCACATATTTCCCCCCTAAATTTATAGCACAAAAAAATTAAAAAAAATGAATAGTGCATCCATAATAAAACATGAGGGGGTGAGCAGCACGACTGCACAATGTTCACCCCCACGCGCTTTAGCTTATACTAGTTAGATTTCCCGCATTGCGTTGCGGCCATTCATAAAGAATATCAATGAATATCAATGAACGGTAGTGAAAAAACAACATCTTCTAAGATTGACACAAGTAATAGGTTTTGTTAATTTTAAAATCAAGTTTACCATTTTCACTACATGATGCAATGTTTGACATAATTAGAAGACAAAATACATAGAACAGTAATGCATGCTGCTGGAGCACACCAACAAACCCAACAATAAAAACACCAACACAAAAGCCTCATGATTCAATAGATAGAAATGGATAAGCGTTTCCATTTTTTTTAATACAAAAGTGAGGAAAAAGATGAAGCTCTTCCAACAGCTGCATTAACACGCATGTTTCCATAAGTCTAACAAGCATGCTAGACTCCTTTTGTTTGGGTTAGGCAAGCATGTCAGACTTACAGTACTTTTCAGTTCAGTCCTTTTACTTTTGATTTCTTATTTTTTTACCATGGTTTTTTTTTCAAAGTTCTTATAGTTTTTAATTTTACCATTCAAATCAAATTTATTGTTTTTTCCCAATAACAATAATATTGTTTTTCAAATTTATTAATAACAACAACAACAACAATTTTTAATTTTATCATTCAAATCAAATTTATGGTTTTTTTGGGTAGTAGTAATGATTTTTTTTCATATTTATTAATAATTATATTAATAATATTAAACATGCTTGACCCAAGTTTAAGAGAGTCTGGAAACCATGCCAAACCCAAGTTACTTGGGTCGGGCTCCCCTGCCAGACCCTAAGACCTAAAGAACTTGGGTCTGGCGCCCCTGCCAAACCCAAGTTACTTGGGTCTGGTGCCCCTACCAAACCCAAGTAACTTAGGCCGGGTAGGAAGACAAACCCAAGAGCCTTGGGTTGGGCTTCAACGCCAGACCCAAGAGTATTGAGTCTAGCAGCAAAGCCATACCCATGAGTTTTGGGTCCAGCTGCAAAGCCTGACCCAAGAGCCTTGGGTCTAACATTAGGTCCACTAGACCCAAGAGACTTGGGTCCGGCTACACCTCCAGACCAAAGAGCATTAGGTCGTGCTGTAAAGCTATCGTATTTATTTCAATGATTAAGGTCTTTTTGCATGTCAATTTTTACTGTCAAAACTAAATATTTTCTAATTGGATTTTATATAAATTGTATATATCTACAATGACATAATCTCAAAAGATTATTTATTTACAAACTTGGGTTTGATAGAGGCGCCACTGCCAGACCTAAGTTTCTTGGGTATGACATCCCCTCACAGATCCAAGGAACTTGAGTTTGACGCCCTTGCTAAACCCACGACGTTTAGGTCTGGCAGTTTTTCCAGACCCAAGACGCTAAGGGAACTTGGGTATGACATCCCCTCCCAAACCCAAATAACTTGGGTCTGGCACCCCTGCCAGACCCATGACGTCTGGGTCTGATAGTTTTTTCAGACTCAAGCGTCGAGGTTTGGCTGCTATGCTTGACCCGAGCACCTTGGGTCTGACAGCCATGCCAAACCCCAACGCCTAGGGTCTGGTAGCCATGCCACCAGGCCTAATATGTGTTTAACGAGCCACCAGACTCAATATTCTTGGGTTTAACTACATGCTAAGCCTAAACAGACATGGATCTAGAGAGTTGTTAAACCCAACATCCTCGGGTTTAGCTGTGCACTGAGCCTGAG
>Ga0325401_1001800_pt1 | contig 18490 bp, 6 predicted proteins | sample PopdelMetagenome_FD_205666 | JGI IMG/M metagenome (GOLD analysis project Ga0325401, IMG submission 205666) | Populus deltoides microbial communities from Bellville, Georgia, United States - Xylem-PdKOR-R2 | ecosystem: Host-associated > Plants > Phyllosphere > Stem > Wood/Secondary xylem | place... | reverse complement strand
TTTCAAGGTTCAAGGTTACTATTAACTTAAAACAATTTATGTTAATTTGGATCGTTTATTGAAATTACATGAAAATTTCTTTTTATAAATCTTTACTTCAAGGGAAAATTTGAATGGGAGAGAGTTGATAATAATATTGCGAGGAGAGTTTAGGACAATTATGTTGCAATGAAGTAAGATCGAATTCAGGATAATTTTTTTTATTTCAAATATTAAAATTTTATTTTTCATTTTCAAATTGATAAGTAATTTGTATCATATAGGTTGCATGATTTTTTATATGAGGAGCAAAAAAAAGCTAAAAAAATATGTGAAAGAAAGAGAGCTTCCAGACTGTAATGACATGGCAGTTTGAAAGGATTTTAGACCAGCGTATGTCTCAGTGGTTGTATGAGCATAATACATTCAACACATGATGTCCTCGTGTTTTACTTGACGATTATAGTCCGGTACAAAGAGTCAAAACCAACATGTTCACAGTTTTGTTACCATGCACATCAACGACTCTGTTCTGATAGTTTCGCATGCGAAGTAGATGGTAGCATTTTTTATTATATCCATTTTTTATTAGTTTTTTTTTATAAATATATTTAATTGACAACATTTTTTTATTGCAAGTTATGGTTTTTGGACACGAGCCAAGCCTAATAGAGCTTTTTGTTGAAAAGCATGTGTGGAGTGATGACCGTCAAAAAAGGTGCAACATTTTGTTAATAGCTGAGCTCAGTACTTTGTGGTATGTTGGTTTTCAATTATTTTTTTCTTAAGTTATTATTTCTTTGAATTTAATGAATTTATTTTTTATTTCCATGATACATATAATAGTTGCTGGAAGGAGAGATACATGGACAATCCTTCGACCCATCCAGATATCGATTTGAATTTATGATTAGAGGCAGGATCGTCCAGTGGACTCGATAGAAATCGAGTGTACGAACTCTTCAACACTACAACCAAGAACTTATGGACAAATCGTAGTGTTTTGATTGTTGGATGTTCATAATCAGTCCTGAGCCTCTATTTTAGATTTATTATATTTGACCATACAAATGTATAAATTTATAATAAATATTTTATTTTTATACTACTTTATTTTATTTCAATTATTTTTCTACTTTTGTTCAATACATATATTTTTTAAAAATATATATTTTTAAAATATTATTGATGGGGTTACCAACGACATATCTCCGTTGTTATATTCCAGAGAGTTAAAAAAGAATTATTGCAAATGTCACTATTACTGATGGTTTTATCGATGAAATTAGACCGTCGGTATATTTCAGAGAGTTGGAAATGAATTAGTGCAAATATCACTGCTATTGTTAACTCACCAATAAAATTACAAATGGTATTTTGTTAGTGATATGTTATATATACCTTGAATATACCAACAAACAAATAAAAACACTTATAACATTACATACAGTTTTCATGTCTGTGATATGTTAAATTTACTGATGGAGCTACCAACGAAATAAAAGGGATAAATTTTTTTGTTCATGTTTTGTCTATCTGTAAATCTATCGTTATATTTATTATCGATGAATTTATTGATAGTCCATAAATTACTGATAAGAGTTTTTCTGATGGACTGTTTTTGTCCATGAGTTTGTTGGTAACATATGTAATGATGAAATATTAGTGTAAATATCAATAAAAAAATTTTATCGGTAAAACTATTAAATTCACAGTGGTATTTCTAAAAGAATTAACAATTTTTTTTTTCATATACAGAGATCTAGATCTGTTTTATTTAAAATATTCTTCTATTCCCCTTTTTCGAAAAGGTTAGTGAATGCTGTGGCTATAAAAGTGGGACTTTTATTTCAGTTGTTTTATATAATCTGGTTTACATTGAAGTACAGACAGTCTCCCAAATTGGCGTTAAAGATAGAGAGATGAACTTCTTTATCAGTGCTTTGCTATACTTTCTTCTGACCTTTGCCGTTATTCAATCCCTTGATTATATCTTAAGAAGAAGCAAAAGAAAATCAGGCAAACTTCCACCAGGTCCATCGCGTTTGCCAATTGTAGGGAACCTCTTGGATCTTGGTGATAAACCCCACAAGTCCTTGGCTAAGCTTGCCAAGACTCATGGCCAATTGATGAGTCTAAAACTTGGGCAAGTAACCACTATTGTAGTATCTTCAGCAACCATGGCCAAAGAAGTCCTCCAAAAGCACGACCTCACCTTCTGTAATCGGACCGTTGTCGATGCAGTTCGTGCTTTAGATCATCACGAAGCTGGTATAGCTTGGTTGCCGGTTGCAACGCGCTGGAGAAACCTTCGCAAGATATGCAACTCCCATATTTTTACCGCCCAGAAGCTCGATGCGAACCAGGACCTTAGGCGTAAGAAAGTTCAAGATCTCCTAGCTGAGGTTCAAGAACGTTGCCTTGTAGGTGAGGCAGTGGACCTTCGCCAGGCTGCTTTCACAGCTACACTTAATGCATTGTCCAATACTGTTTTGTCGCTGGATTTGACCGATTTGAGCTCCGATATTGCAAGGGAGTTTAAGGAGCATACAAGCTGTATCATGGATGAGGTAGGAAAACCGAACTTGGTGGATTATTTCCCTTTACTCCGGAGGATTGATCCACAAGGTATAAGGCGTCGCACGGTAATTCATTTTGGAAAGTTATTTGATCTCTTCGATCGTTTAATCATTGAAAGGCTGCAGTTAAGAAAAGTGAAGGGCTATATCCCACTCGATGACATGTTAGATACTCTTCTCACAATCAGTGAAGTGAACAATGAAGAGATGGATGCAACTCGTATAAAGCACTTCTTTTTGGTTAGTACTCCTTTATTATATCCCGTCTCTTCTGCGTGTCTTTCAATTTTTGTACTGTTTTTTGTGCATTCCGTTTATCTGCTTTGCATCAAACACATGTTCTTGGCTACTTCCCTTTTTGGGCTTCTATTTGACTCAATTGTGCAACAGGATCTCTTCGGCGCTGGGACTGATACGACTTCAAGCACACTAGAATGGGCAATGGCAGAACTACTCCACAGTCCCAAGACTTTATTGAAAGCTCGAGCAGAGCTGGAGAGGACGATTGGCGAGGGAAACCTGCTTGAGGAATCAGATATCACGCGGTTACCTTACTTGCAAGCAGTTATTAAGGAAACTTTAAGGCTGCACCCAGCAGTTCCTTTCTTACTCCCTCACAAAGCAGGAGCAGATGCAGAAATAGGTGGCTTCACCGTCCCAAAAAATGCACAGGTACTGGTCAACGTCTGGGCCATAGGGAGAGACACAAGCATGTGGGAAGATCCAAACTCATTTGTTCCAGAGAGATTTTTGGAATCTGGTATTGATCACCGAGGCCAGAATTTTGAGTTTATTCCATTTGGTAGCGGAAGGCGAATTTGCCCTGGATTACCATTGGCTATGAGAATGCTACATTTGATGTTGGGTTCGCTTATTCTATCGTTTGACTGGAAGCTTGCAGATGGGGTCACGCCAGAGAACTTAAACATGGATGATAAGTTTGGCCTCACCTTGCTGAAGGCTCAACCACTGCGAGCCATTCCAATAACCAGAGAACTTAAACTTGGATGATAAGTTTGGCCCCACCTTGCTGAAGGCTCAACCAATTACCATGGATTCTGTAGAAGCATATTGACATCTCCTGCTGAGTATCTTTAATAAGTAAGCATCAGACTCGATTGTAATCATGCGAATCATGTTTCTCAGACTCGATTGTAATCATGCGAATCATGTTTCTTACGTTTCATTGGCTGGCCTATTAATGGAAAACGCACTTATGATAAGATGCCCTTGTTTTTATATATATATATAAAGAAATTAGACCCCCCTCTCGAGGATAATGTTTAAGTGATATTCGGGGCTGATCACCGATTGATTGTTGGGTGAGTGTTTGTGCTCAATAATAACATAACAAAATAAAAAAAAGAAGGGTGGAGCACGGTGGGGCACACTATCGTTGCTCTATATTCATGCTGTAAGAGTGAGATTACAGTTTTGTTCCTCGTGAAAAAATTATTCGGTCTATCTGGTGGGGGTAGTGAGGATTTTTTATCCTTTCTTTAACAGTAAAAATATAAAAATACCCTTAGAGAAAAAAAGAAAAGGAAAAAAAGCGAGGCATACGCATTTATGTTTTTTCACCTTTAAATGCAAGATGCTTTTACATGACTTCAGTGTGATTGCGGTTGTTTTTTAAATAGTTTTTTGTATTAAAATATATGTCAATAATATTTTTTTTATTTTTTAAAAATTATTTTTAATATCAGCACATCAAAATAATTTGAAAACACTAAAAATATATTAATTTAAAGTTAATAAAAAAATAAAAAAATTTAAATTTTATTAAAAGTACTTTTGAAATGTAGAAAAACAGGATATTGAAAGTCAAAGAAAATTAAATTTAATCTACTGTTGTTTTTTACTTTTTTACATTGGCTTTTTCAAGTTGGATGAGGGGTAAATTTGTCTTAAAATATTTAATAAATATTAAAAAAAGTGGCTAACGTATCAATGCGGGAAGATGGTTGCAGTCTTTAAGCAGCATGTGTTGCATTGCCTAGTGGCCAAGTGATGCCTTCTAGAATGGTGTTTGAATTCTATTAGCGACCCTTTAATCACTGGATGACATGTGTCGTTAATACATCTCCAATTTGGTGGCGACAACTCTTTCTTTGGTTTTTCCTTCTTCTTGGTTTTCACGACTCGCCCTCCAAAATTTAAAACATCACCTTCGATTTATTTTTCTTTCGGATTTAGTTTTTATTACTTTAATTTTTAATTTTTATAAATTAAATTTGTTTTTTTAATTTCATCATCCAATACTAATTTATCATGTGTTATTTTTTTCATTTTGATCCTTATTTATACTTTTTTTTCTTAACTATTTTATGCAAATATTTTTGGTTTTCAATTTCATCTCTCAATTTCAAATTTTCAAGCAAAAAACACTTTAAAAAATAATTGTTACCACACTAATAAACATTACCTAAAGAGATGGCTTTCACTAACAACCCCATCTCGAAGCACTATCCAGGGTTTTGCAATGTAATTTTAGTTCGTTATGGTTATTTTTTCAATTTATTTTTCATAAAGTTATCTTAGTCTTATTATTGATATTATGGCTTTAATGAGTTAACCTGAGTTAACTCGGGTTGTTTTTTTGTGCCTTTTTTTCATTGATTTTTCTCAATTTCATCATTCAACATTAAATTAATTAAAAATTAAGTTTTGTAATTTGTTTTGATTATTTTTATAAGGTTATTATGGTCTCATAACTTAGGTTATGGATTTGGTTGGTTAACTCAAGTTGATTTAGATCGATCCAATATTTTATTGTTTCTATATTTTAAAAAATTATATCATTTTGAATTTTTTTAAAGTCAAACTATGTTTTTACTTGTCATTTGGGTTGCCTTTAAATCTGTCAAATCTACCAAGTTGTATCAAGTCAATTCCTGTATGGTTTGAATTTTTTTCTACTAGAAAAAAATTAACAACACTTGAACTTTCTTTTTACATTAAAAAAATTTGACCTGATCCGCAGTATAGACTAAAGTAACGATCTAGTAAGACTTAATTGGTGTAAACTTGGTCTAAGGTTTAAGTGTGTGTGTGTTTGGTAATGTGGTGCATATTGTTATTGCAAAAGTATTTTTTAATTGAAAATGCATCAAAATAATATTTTTATTTATTTTTTATATCATTACATCAAAATTATTAAAAAACACATAAAGAGCATCAACTTTATGTTTTTACAAACAAAAAAATTTTAAAAAATAGTTTGAAAAACATTTTGAAATCAGATTAAACTAAATAAGTTAATTTATAAATCAACAATCTAGACCATAATTTAAAAATAAAATCCTTGAAATGACATTGTTTGAAGGGTTTTAAAAAATAAAATAAAATTATTAAATTTATTGAAGTTCATAACCTAGACCGTAATGTGATTAATGTCGTTCCAATTTATCATCATTTTAAAACTAAAAAGAAATATCGTCTTAAAATTTTTTTTAAAAGCTATGTCATATTTTTATTGGTCATCTAAATTATTTTTAAATCTATTAAATTAAATAATTTATCTTAAATAAGTTTTTATATAGTTTAATTTGAAACTCATAGTAGACAAAGTACTGGTTAGCATATTTTTAAATAAAACTATTTAATTAAATTTAATGATGTTATACAAAAAAAAATTATACCCTTAATATTTATTTTTAAATTCCAAAAAAAGAATAGTCCGAACCAGCGAAGGACAGGCAAATATACTTAGTTATATATCATACACGAGACAGTCACACGTGCGTATAAAAAGCCACAAATCATCGTCTTCATCTTCAAGCTCCTCCCATGTCTCTCCTCTCAGTCCCAAAGCGCCTCCTTTTGGGGTCGTCTCTCTCAGTCTCAATACTTAACCAAACCAGAAAACCACGAAGACCCTTTTGTTTCAATATGTCATCCGAGTCATCTCAGCCCCTGACTCACTCACTCACCTTGCCAACACAACTCGGTCAACCCATTCAAATCATTGCTGCACCGGGTGTCTCTGATTCTCAGTTCAGGAGAGTCAGAATTTTCAACCTTTTTCTTTCTATTGATTCTTTATTGAAAATATCAAAGGAATTAAAAATAAAGTTCTCACCTCTTTTTTTGGTATTGCAGGACTGCTATTGAATCTTCATTATTCAAGCAGTGGCTAAAAAGCTTGGAATCTGAAAATGGGATATTAGCTACCGGGTCATTCTTATTAAAACAAGTACTTGTTCAGGTAGCTCTTTCTTCTCGTTCTAGTTCTTTCTTGGCTGCTCAAGAAAATAAATGTTTTGTTGAAATTGGAAAAAAAATGTTTTCGTTGAATTCCTCTTTTCTGAAGCTTTAATTAAAAGCAAGTTCTAACTTTGTTGTTGTACTAAAATGCATTGCAAAGTCTCTTGCTTTAACATGGTTAAAGATGACTGGTTTTTTTCAGAGATTGCTTAAAAAGAAAAGAGATTATGTTGTGGAGAGTTTATTTTTAATATTCTTGCACTTCATAGTGGCTGCTCTAAAATCAACTGTTCTTGGTTTTTCAAATTATGGTTTTTGTATGAACCATCTTATATGGTAATCTAGCAGGATTGCCCTTCTTGATCCTTAATTTATTCTAGTTTTAGTTTATGTGTCATTGATGACAGGGAGTGGATATGTTTGGACAGCGAATCGGTTTTCTAAAATTCAAAGCAGATATTTTCGAAAAGGAGACTGGACAGAAGGTATTTTACCTTCTCCTTCCATGACTTGAAAGCATAGTTTTTTCCCAATACATCTGGTTCTTGCATCGAGCCTGGTTCATGGAAATCTTTGGGCTTTTGATTATGTTTAATCATTACTAAACTTGTGGATATTCTATTTTGATTCATTAGTTCAGTTTCCCATGAGCTACATAAATACAAGGCTTTACATACCAACGGCTATTATTTCAGCTGCAGAGCTATGAATGATATAATCTATGTCTTTCAATGTGGACTAAAAAATTCATAGATTCCAGGTATAGTGTTCGCACGAGGACCTGCTGTAACTGTGTTAATTCTTTTGAGCTCTGAGGGTGAGACCTATGCTGTTCTGACTGAACAGGTACTTAATTTATTTTTTATTTTTTAGTGTTCATTATAATTTGCCTTGAGTTTGTCAGCAAACTGATATAAATGAACAAGAGATTCGAGTTAAAATGATAGCTCCTTTTGTAATGCTGCTCTGTTCAAACCCTGATGAATTTTCATGCATCTAAGGTTAGGGTACCCACAGGGAGGCTTGTTTTGGAATTGCCTGCTGGGATGCTGGATGCTGACAAGGGTGATTTTGTTGGGACAGCAGTTCGTGAGGCATATTTCTATTTTGGCATAAAACAGTTCTTTTTGGTGAAAAAGGCCATTGGCAATTTTGTTAATCAAGAAAACAGAAGCACAAACCATGCATTGAAAACACCGATAAAAGTACACAATTATGTAGAGGCCTTCAAGAGCCGAGGCAATATAAAAGACAAGTCTGGTGTAGTTTATCAGAATTAGATGTTGCTAAAGTTCCCAATGTATGTATTTAATGCAATGGTTTTTACAGGTCGAAGAGGAGACTGGTATTCACTTGAAGCTTGGAGACATGGTTGACCTGACAGCCTTCCTGGACCCTTCTACTGGAGGCAGAGTTTTTCCTTCTCCTGTAAGTTGGCATTTGTGCTTTTATCTTATTCTGATGTTTGGAAGCACTAGCATCAATTTGAGTCAGAAAACTTTTTGGAATTTTGGGCATATGAAGAAAAAATTATCTACCTCAATTTTTATCATTAGTCCAAAAGCATACCAACTCACCAAGAGTCTTTATTACTCGGGGAGTTGTTTGAGAAGTGTCTAGTGGTATTCATTAGATTTCTATCAATGTGGATGGTCATCATGCTATATCCTGGCAAGCTCAGGTATAAAATTCTTGGATTTGCTAGCACGAGGGTGCAGGTTTAGTGATTAGGTACTGCTTCGTGAAAAGTTGCTAAGGATAGGACAGGCTCCAAATTCTCCCTTAAAAAGCCCCACATTGGAGGGACTACAACTGGCAAATGGCTTTCAATTCATATTGTGACATTGGAAGTTAGCATCAGAACAAACATAGACTGAGCTTGGGAGAGTCACTGGGTGTCCAAAAGAAAGGAACTGGCACTTTCGTTTAGAATAATGAAGGGTCTAAATAGGTTCATTGCATTATGTTGATTTCAGTGACTTTTGTCGCTCAAATCATCAGTGCTCTTGTTGGATATTGTTGCATTTGCATTCATATAATGAATTCAAATTCTACCATTTGCCAGTCATGTAATTTGTCAAAGTATATTCTTTTGAAATGTAGTTCAGCCTTTAAGTTGCTTAACAAGTGAACTTGACAAGGATGCTATTCAATTACTCTTTTTTTTTTTTGGCCTAGTACCATCACATGACTTGTTTGCTTTTCCTTGGATAGGGAGGATGTGATGAGGAAATCAGCGTGTTCCTTTATAGAGGATGCGTTGGTAAAGAAATTATCACACAGCTGCAAGGAAAAGAGACTGGCCTCCGGGAACACGGCGAGTTGATCAAGGTTCATGTAGTCCCATACAAGGAACTCTGGCGCATGACAGCTGATGCTAAGGTTTTAATGGCCATTGCTCTATATGAGATGGCTAAAGGAGGAGGACTCTTGCCTCTTAAAACCTAATCTGCTGTCAATGTAGATCTGGATTAACTGATGGAAACACCATCCCATCAATGAATAATTTAGATTACGAGAATCTGTTTTGCAATTCCTGCCTTCGGTTTTAAGGGGTGCTTGAAATACGTTTCATTCGTGCTTGAAAAGTAGATTCATAATTTTTTGGATGGAATTCACAAACGTTGGAATAGCTAATGGGCTTGGCAAAATCATTATCAAGAGGTTGCGTCCATTTATGCAACCCAAGAACAAGGAACCTTCCCAGAATTTAAAAGCGGTACCCTACTCCATTGGACCTGAATAAAGCTTGTACACTGGCAGCTCACAGAAGCCAAAAAGCATCAAAAAATATCAGCATCTCCAGGTCGGGACTGTTTCTGCACCGCACCCTGAAGCCCATAGGCATCAATACCAAAATCCAATATTATAGCTGCTACTGATTACGAGTACATTAGAAAAGTCCATTACCAAGACAACCAGGGGAGCGAACAAATTGAAAAGTTTTAAACCCAAGCCCCATGATAGAGCTAGGAGACGCTGTCCTAACTCAATTTTTAAAGCATCCCGTATCATAAGTGACGCGATTACAACAAAGGCATGTGATCATAAGATGCCATCCGTCTCTCACGGTGAACATACAAATAAAATACATAACCCTGCAATGGCTGAACATGGTGCCTAAATACTAGTGCGGGTTTTGTTTAAAGTATCAAACTTTACTGGCAACAAAATCGTTATTACTTGATTCCCATATAATCGTCCCATCACATGTGCATATCTTTTTGTAATTTTCACCAACTCCTGCACTTCTGGCAATTACTGCTGCTGTGAGACCTTTATCTGATTTATCTTCAGTTCCAAATAACACTACTGATCTCCCAATCAGATCTGCAACTCTTAGCTTCCGTTTGGTCCCCGAGAAGAAGGCATCTCCTTTCTCATCAACATCTAAAGTTCCCAGGTCGCCAAGTGGCTGATGAACAATAATCTCAGTTAGAAAATTCTATACAACTTCAATTATATCACATACTACAGGAAAATTATATAAGCTAAATAAAATTCAAACCACAAAACCCAGGAAATGTGTTACGTTATCAATATCATACGAGCAAAGTGTGGAGTAAACATTAGTCTTTGTGCCATCATATTGATATTGTCTCTCGAAGATTTCTGGCAAAATGATAATAGCATAAACAAATTCAGAGAAGGCATGTGCTGATGTAAACCTCTTGTTCAGTTCCTTGATTTGTTGGATTAAACACTTTCCCAGTGCTTGCTGCTCCTTTTGTTAGATCACCAAACTCATTGATAGACCAACCGTGTTTACCGGGTGACACTCCACTAAAGCTGGCTTCAATCCTAGCCAGTTCCATATTCACTTGAGCGAAGCGAACAACGCCAAAGATATCTGGACCTTTGAATTCGGCAACAGCAGCAGACACTAAAAAGTCTGAAGTGCAGAGCATGAGGTTCAGAAACTGTAACTACATTTTTATATGACACAGACAACCTACTGCATCATGTTTCCTGATTATAGTAGTGATGGGCAGGGGTTACAGATTCCACACATAAAATGAATGAGCAAAGCATTGCTGAACTCAGAAAATCAGCTATAATTGCCAAGAGTGTCTTAATGAGGTAACAGTTCACAATCAAACATGTAACTTCATCTTCTAAAGAATTAGAAAAAAACTCCATAGAACTAGTTTGACACAAGCAAAAAGTTTCTCATTAAACAAGCATCTAAAACCTAAAAACAAGAACCTGTTGAAAAATGAACTTGGAAAATGACCATCAAAAAATTAAAAGAAGTTGAACTCATGCTCAACATGGCAATGAAACCTCGTTTGAAAATCAGGTTAGGAAAAGTAAATGTGAGGTGCCATATATACTTGGTACAGTTTAGGCACTTCTGAAAAACAGAAAAATTCGGATGATATGTAAATATTGAAGTTCATAAAAAAATAAAAAATAAAACACGAGAAGAAAGGGATATCAAGCTAGATATGAAAGGACTACTAGTTGAGCTAGCAAACCTTCAGGGATTCCTTGGCCAATTAGTCTAGCATTTCGACCTGTCTGCTCCAAAGCTTCAGTCATAGTCTTCACTGGAGAAGACCCAAGAATTCTTACCACTTGATTGGCCAAATCAACCTCCACATTCTTCACTCCTGATTATTTTTTTCACAATAGAAAACAACGCACAACAGTAAAGAGTTCTTAAAAGGACAAGAAGATCCTCATTGGATACTGATCAATGACTGTGTATTTAAAACAAGGAGCCATCGCATACCATTAACAGTTTGTAACTTATTCCTGACAGAATTAACACAACCCTCACACTTCATATCCACCATGAATTCTGTCTATTTATCAAAGCAAGACCACAAACAGAATACAAACATTCAAATAATCCCCCAAATCATAAAATAACCAACAAAAAAAATCCAGCATCGTCAAAAACTAATGTCAAAATCAAAGCTGAAACAGAAAAATGAAATATTTTCAACTTACAAGTATCTCAGGCAAGGCTCCATTATCCTGCAAAACAAAACAAACAAGATTAAAGATTCAAGCTTGAGACCTCAATATGAAAGATTATGACACGAAAAAGGGGGCAGATGTTGAAATTGAACCTGTGAGATGGGTTTTTGATTTGATGTAGACGTGTCCATGCTAAGGGAAGAAGGGCGCTGGGTCAAATTCTTTACAAGACCAAAGCGAGCTGACGTGAGAAGAGAAGATGATGGTGAGAGGAAAAAGAGGTTTTCGGGTTTGGGATTTGGAGAAGAAGGGGAGAGAGATGAGAAAGCGAAGGCAGCAGGTAAAGCAGATGCAGCTATAACAGTCTTTGTTGTGGTTGTTACTGACCTGAGAAATGCCATTTTATTCCTCTTTTTTTTTTTTTTAATTATTATTCTCTTCCTTGAAATTGGTTGGTGACTATTGATGTCTCTCTGTATCTAGAATTTTCTCTGTCTTTTCACCGGAAAATTAAATTTTTAAGAAATCGGGAACATGAAATTTTGTAGAATCTTTTTTTTTGTTTTTCCCGTTACTGTATTCTCCACCCAGCTTTTGCCCATTGTGAAGACCAACGATCTGTGAAAATCTTGTTTGGTCGGGGATTCAACCCAAGGGGGTTAATTTTTAATCTTATTTTGTTTGGTTTTTTTTTAGATGTGAATTATTCGATTAACCTACAAATTATTTTGATTCAAATTGTTATTTTATTTATTTTTTATTTCCCAACTTAAAGAAAAAAAGAAATTACAAGAAAACAATGAAAGAAAAATGATGATAATTTGTCGTGATTTCAACAACAAAAATAATTAAACAAAAAGAATTTAGTAATAATAGATATTCCTTGTAAACATAGTTGAAAAAAAAATAATTTAGTTTAATTTTGATTTTTTGAGTTTAGTTGATTTAAGTTTTTTTTAATGTAATTTTAGGGTATTTAGAGGCAAGTAGGTAACTGGGAAAACCTTTATAGTGTTTATTAAATTTTTTTTATTAATAAAAATACATTGAAAAATAATTTTTTTATCCCAAAAATCCTACCGCATGATTTTTCAAACCACGAGAATGATGGCAATATTTTAAGCTACGCAATAACAAGTGTTGCGTCATTTGTTTTTTTTTATAAAAAAAATAAAAACCAAATAACATATTATCTACTTTTTATATATAAAAAACGTGGCAGAAGAGTATGGATTTAGCCCAGAGGATAAATCAGACCCTTTATGTTTTTTTGGCCCAAAATGTATTTTTCCATTTAAATAGTAGAGTTAAGACCTAGAAAAAAATTATTAATTTTTTTAGAAAAAAGACTTAATTTCAATAGATGTTTAAACTAACTCGAGAACACTCCCTATCAGCCAACAAAAAATAATAATCACAATTGCTTCATATTAGATTTCATTTCTATTTGTTTAATCTCACGTGGACATCTCCTTATAAAAAACAGGAACAAGTTAGGTGAGATAGGTTTTTTTTTTTTTTTTTTTAAAAAAAAACATTTAAAAATATTAGATTATGCAAGTGAGAGTTGATGGCTTGTCGCTTATTTAAACTCTGCATCTCTTGTATCGTATTCGTTCGTTTATGGCCTTCCTCCTTATAGGATAAAGAGAACACAGTACACTGTGGTTTAAATTTTTTTAACATAAAAAAAAAAAAATACTAAGCTGACACAAATATTTTTAAAAAAAGTTAAAAAATTAAATAAAAAACTCAGCCCTTTTAAAAATTTTAATTTTAAAGCTATATAATTTTTATACTACATATTTTAAAGATAAAAAACTGAATTGTTCTCGAACAATTTTATAATGGCTAAAATTCATGTGGAAAAGATTATATTATCAAGGTTAAAATAATAATTATATTATTATAATGAATAGTAATTTATATCTAGGAAACAATGAGTTCTCCAAGCCAATTAATTTTTTTTAATTAGTAAAGAAGTAAAATGTAGTTAAAAAAATTATTTATCAATTATAATTCCCTCACATTTTATTATGGATTTGAATAACGAATTTTTTTCTAGGTATCAGGATTTTTTTTTAATTTTATTATTTCATGTTTTCTTTTTGTATTTTCATTTTTTTAATTCTTTGCATTTACTTGAGATATAGAGGTTTTTATAAGATTTTGAATCTTAATTGTGGGTCAATTTCATGAGATATATTTAGATTTGTAGCATTGAGAATAATTAAAAGAATAAAGAATGAGAAAAAAAAATTAGATTATTAAATTCAAATTTACATGGAAAAGTTATAATTAGTTACGTATTTATCGTCGAATTTGTTTTAGATCACTTTAGTTTTTAGAATATTTTTAGTCCAAAACTAAAATTTTGATTCATAAAGTTTTTTACAAAACATTATTGGAGAAAGAAAAGCTCAATTTATTCAATATTGTTTGATAATAAATTTTTATTTTTATTAATATATTTGTATTTGAAATTAGTTGGAATGACAAATGAGTGAAAATTTAATTTCTATTTTTTTATAATCATTTTAAAATCATTCCAAAAATAAACGATTAGAAAAATTAAATTCCCTTTCTCTGTCCCTCTAAGTTATTTTGTGTTAAATTTCGTATATTTATTATGACAATATATAAAAAGCAATTAAATACATCAATTTAATTAGGGCCAAATCAAGAATCAATACAATAATAAAAATAGTAATTAATGGAAAATCTTTTATTAGAACCTTGTGGCCGGTCATATCTATGATACAATTAAAATTATATTATTCTTTAATCTTAATGGTGGGGGTCAGCATATTTAATTAGGAAATTTGTTTTTTAATATAAAAAAAATTTAATTATCATTAATAAAAGGAAAAATTGATTATAGGAGGGAAAAGGAAATTTCCTAACCTCTTCCTTAGCTAAAGGCTTTCCAGTTTCCCCCTTCTTTACATACATCGCTGTCTTGTTATAAGTCTGTACCAATCAAAACAAAAATTTAAACGTTTATTTTTTCAACAATCATTAAGAACAATTTTAATTATCTGTAAATGGTGAATAGAACTGAATCCTCAAAAAAATTTAACACCCAAAAAATTATGTTATATGTGTGTGAATTTGAATTATTTGGGTTTCAGCTCAAGCAGCCCTGGTCGCCTGAGCCAAGCCCGGACAACTAGCTATCCTGCTCGCCCTAGGTCTGGCTTGGGCGACCAGGCGCTCAGTAATTCGTGAAGCTTCCAGGAGAAAACCGCAGGATAACTTGTGAAGAAATGGTGTATTTTTTCCCCCACAATGGAAGCAATCAAAGAAATGGGGTTTGCACTTCACATAGTTTCCTCTATGTCATTGTTACTTGCTTTCGAGCTACAGCAGAATAGTATTTCACAAGACCATGAAGCCACCACTAGAACTTACTGCCTCATTATTGTTAGCAATTTTATCAGGACAACCTACGTCCAGGTTCAAAACAGGGAAAAAGAAAATATGGAGGCCTGGATATACAAGTTTTTGTGTATTGCACCATGAGGGTTACACCTTACGTGACTGATTATGATCATTTAGTTCAGTGGATGAATTGAACCACAAAGAACACTACCAAGGCAACATGTAAAAAATGTATCCAGCCAACAGAATATTATGCAGCAGATGTTACCAAAAAAAAAAACAAGAAGCTCCCCTATAGGAGAAGATGTTAATTACTTGTTATCGTATCCCAAAGCTTGTCGATAATATACAAGGAACAACAATCAACAGCTAGCCATAGTTTATTTGTTTTGAGCAATTTACAGGAAAATACTAGCACAAGATGAAAGCTGTCTTGAGTTCTTAAACACGATCCGATAAGTTGAGCATATCATATGAATTTATGCTTGTGCTCAACATGTCATAGCTTTTTCCACTTTCACAAGATGTCACGCAGACAAGGATCGACTTGTCCTCACAATGAATGAACTGATCGGAAAAAAAAAAAGAATCCAGAAGGTGTAATTACCAATATTGAAAATAAGAGGATGAGCTATGTTCTTGAGAAAAACAATAAACCAGTTGGCAATGGAGCAGAATCCAAGGTTCTGCAAAATCTATTGCAACTTTTTCTGGCAAAGACTAGCGGCTTTACCAAGAACTAAAGCAGAACCTTTTGGACATACTCTTGTGGCTCTTTAGCAAGTCCAACAAGAATTGCGGTAATGATCCAATCGCAATGTTGCCAATCAAAGAGAATTTCCAACCGCTTACTTTATGCCGGCTACCGTTGATACCAACAGATTAAATACATTCTCTTCCTTCCTCTCTGTATATATAAGATGTTAAATTTGACTTTAGAGTCACTCAAAATATCCAGCGCTTTCCTGATTCTTTTGCTAATATGGAGAACAGGAGGTGCGAAATATTTCCAACCATGTTGGTTACAATACTCCTTAGTCTGACGATCTTGTTTAGCTCCACTCAAGCTATTACTGATCAAGTAGTCAGTTCATCAACTAGTAACTCCATTGTGAACCAGGAAAGCAAACTAGAAACTTACATTGTGTTCTTAAAAAAATCAGAAGGCATGGTGTCTGCGAAACCTGAAGATCTAGATAACTGGTATCAATCATTTTTACCAGCAGTTACTACCTCAAGCTCAAACCAACAGCGTTTGATACATTCCTACCACCATGTGGTCACAGGGTTTGCGGCAAAACTTACGAAGCAGGAAGCAAAGGCTATGGAAACGAAGGAAGGGTTCGTGTCAGCCTGGCCCCAGAAAGTTTTGAACGTGAAGACAACTCATACTCCTAACTTCTTGGGTTTAGAACAGAATTTAGGATTTTGGAATCATTCAAATTATGGCAAAGGAGTGATAGTTGGAGTCTTGGACACCGGAGTAACACCAAATCATCCTTCATTCAGCGACGAAGGAATGCCTCCTCCGCCTCCAAAATGGAAAGGGAAATGTGAATTTAACGGGACCTTGTGTAACAACAAGCTCATTGGTGCAAGAAATTTCTATTCTGCTGGTACACCCCCAATTGATGGCCACGGGCACGGGACACACACAGCAAGCACAGCTGCAGGAAATCCTGTCCCAGGTGCAAGCTTTTTTGAACAGTACAACGGCACTGCAGTTGGCATAGCATCATCAGCTCACTTGGCAATATATCAAGTTTGTAGCGAGTTTGGTTCTTGTTCAGAAAGCGACATATTAGCTGGAATGGATACCGCAGTGGAGGACGGAGTCGATGTGCTTTCACTATCACTTGGTGGTCCATCAGTTCCTTTCTACGAGGATTCAATTGCAATTGGCGCATTTGGAGCAATTCAAAAGGGCATTTTCGTGAGTTGTGCTGCGGGGAATTCAGGTCCTTTTAATGAATCATTATCAAACGAGGCCCCATGGATCCTAACCGTAGGGGCAAGTACTGTTGACAGAAGCATAAGAGCAACTGTAATGCTTGGAAATAACGCTCAATATGACGGGGAATCCTTTTACCAGCCTACGAATTTCTCTTCATCTTTGTTGCCGCTTTTTTATGCAGGTTCCAATGGTAATGAATCAGCTGCATTCTGCGATCCAGGGTCTTTGAAAGATGTTGATGTTAGGGGAAAGGTTGTCCTGTGTGAAAGAGGTGGACATTCAGGATTGGTTTATAAAGGTCAAGAAGTGAAGGACGCTGGTGGTGCTGCAATGATTGTCATGAATGATGAGGTTTATGGCAATGTTACCACAGCCAGTCTCCATGTACTACCGGCATCACATGTTACCTATGCAGATGGATTGAGTATCAAGGCCTATATAAACTCAACATCATCACCAATGGCCACGATCCTTTTTAAAGGAACTGTTTTTGGTGTCCCGTATGCCCCCCAGGTTGCAATGTTTTCCTCGAGAGGCCCTAGTTTGGCGAGTCCTGGGATCTTGAAACCGGACGTCTTGGGTCCTGGTGTTCGCATTCTAGCTGCTTGGCTTCATCCAGTGGATAACAGATTGAATACCACACCCGGCTTTAATGTGATTTCAGGCACCTCAATGGCTACTCCTCATCTTAGTGGGATTGCAGCATTGCTCAAAAGCTCGCACCCTGACTGGTCACCTGCTGCCATAAAATCTGCAATCATGACAACCGCTAATTTAACAAATCTTGGAGGCATGCCCATTACTGATCAATTTTTTGTTCCAGTTGATGTCTTTGGCATCGGCTCTGGCCATGTGAACCCAACGAAAGCAGATGATCCGGGGCTTGTTTATGATATTCAACCTGACGACTACATTCCTTACTTATGTGGTCTCGGTTACAATGACACGGCTATAGGAATCATCGTACAGCGCCCTGTGACCTGCTCAAATAGTTCAAACATACCTGAAGCACAGCTAAACTATCCTTCTTTTTCCATAAAATTGGGGTCTGGTCCTCAGGCATACACAAGGACAGTAACAAATGTCGGTCCTTTTAAATCATCTTACATTGCTGAAATCATTGCACCACAAGGTGTTGATGTTAAGGTAACACCTAGCGCGATTGAATTCGGCGGGGGCAGTTCGAAAGCAACATATTCAGTGACATTTACTCGAATCGCCAATGTGAAGGTGCCATTTGCTCAGGGATATCTGAATTGGGTTTCTGCTGATCATGTTGTTAGGAGCCCTATTGCTGTTATCTTTGAATAAGAAACAGATTCATTAGGGTCCTCACCGTGACATCTTATCTTTCTTAGCCCTGGTAGGGAGCCACTGAGCTAACTTGTCTTTGTTTATGACTTTACGTGAGCCATCTTATGGGAACATCACCTTCGAATAAGTTGAAAAAGAATAAACTACCAAG